>Ga0116231_10002680_pt1 | contig 37202 bp, 29 predicted proteins | sample S1TSphgellanicum_2_FD_89695 | JGI IMG/M metagenome (GOLD analysis project Ga0116231, IMG submission 89695) | Host-associated microbial communities from peat moss isolated from Minnesota, USA - S1T2_Fd - Sphagnum magellanicum MG | ecosystem: Host-associated > Plants > Peat moss > Unclassified...
CAAAAAAAAAAAAAAAAAAAAAAAAAAATAATGAAAAATTGAATTGAAAACCCCCCCCAAAAAAAAAAAAAAAAAAAAATTGCAAGAGAAGACAACAAAGTGCTTATGATGCGCTTCGAATCCAAACGAGATTCTCTACCGCGAGAGAGGATCGACGACGGAGCGAGAGACAAGGGAGCTTCGCGAGCAGCACATCCTCATGTCCAGCGAGAAAGACGGAAGAGGAGAGAGAGACGAATGGCAGGTGCGGAGCGCAAGCCTCCGAAATACTATACGAATACACGTATAAAAATATGGTACGTACGCAGTAAAATACTAGTATAAATACCGTGCCCGAGGAAAAAAAGCTCTGGATTGGATTTATGGAATGTACTCTAATAATTAACTAATTAATTAATTAATTAAGTAATTAAATCTTCATATTTTAATTTGAAATTTTCAGTTTGAAAAAAGTGAGGAAGAGGTTTCAAAAAAAAAAAGGGTAGAAGAAGAGGTGGAGTGTGTTTTTATCAAATTTATAACCAATTTTTTAAATATAATTTTTAAAATCATTATTTATATTATATAATAGAGTAGTGTACTCTAATTGTTAAATTAACTTTCAAATTTTATAATTTTATAATCAATTTAGCTTTACTTTTATGAGAAAAAGGTGAGAATAATGGTAAGTAAAGAAAGGTGGAGATTTTATGATCAATTTAATAATCATTTTTTGTATAATTATCAAAAAATGAATACCATCATTTATTTTTTTCTCTTTCACAATAATCACATCCAAGTAATAATATAAACACAAATAATAAAAATGACTATTAAAATTGCTCTTTTCACATTCAAGGTAATAAATAATAAGTAGAATAAAAGGAATACCCATTTTTTTGCTCTTTTCACATTCAAGTAATAAGTACAATAAAAATGAGTCCCCACTTTTGGCCCTATTCACATTCAAGTAATATATGTACCATAAATTGGGTAACCCTAAATTATCTTATGGACAAATTCAAGTAACAAGTACAATGAAATTGAATTATCCATTTGATCTTTTCACATTTCAAGTAATAAGTACAATAAATTGAAATATCCATTTTTTTATAAAAAATTTCATATCCAAGTACATAATAAGCTACAACAAAATTGAATACCCAATTTGCACTAATTTCCCATTTATAATACTCATTTGAGCTCTTTTCACATTCTTAATTTGAGTTTTGCTTGAGTTTTTAGGGTGCACTAACTAACTAACTTAACTAACTAACTTACATGGGTTCTAGTCCAACCACTCTTCTTTGTTGGGTAGTGCTTTTTTGGGTTTAGAGAAAGAGGAGTAGGTTTGAATTGAGGTTTAAGTAATTGGCTTTGTGAATAGGTAGCCCCCCACTTGGAGAGAATTGGTTTAGGGTTTAGGGTTTAAACCAACCCGTGACACTTTTTAAACCAAATACATCCATATTTTGGAATGAAAAAGTTGTCTCTTAATTCTTTGTTCGCACGGATGATAAGTGTTGATGAACATGTGTAGTGTTTGTTTTTCTCTCTATCCAAGGAAAAACATAGCACCAAGTACCCCATGTTTGGTCATAAAGGGAAGGAGATTTTTAAAAACAATTTAAAAAATTTTTAAGAAAAACTCTGGGCTTAAACTTGTTTGTTGTGCAGTTAGACCTGAGTTCCAGCATCTTGTATACCCAGATTTAATAAAATTTCATTACTTTGCAGATAACAAACAACCTTTAGAGGCTGAAAGAGAGTGATTTAGTAAAATTTCATTACTTTGCAGATAATAACAACCTTTAGAGGCTGAAAGAGAGTGATTTTGTAAAATTTCATTACTTTGCAGATAACAACCTTTAGAGGCTGAAAGAGGGGGATTTAATAAAATTTCATTACTTTGCAGATAACAACCTTTAGAGGCTGAAAGAGGGCGATTTAATAAAATTTCATTACTTTGCAGATACCAACCTTGAGAGGCTGCAAGAGGGTGATTTAATAAAATTTCATTACTTTGCAGATAACAAACAACCTTCAGAGGCTGAAAGAGAGCGATTTAATAAAATTTCATTACTTTGCAGATAACAACCTTTAGAGGCTGAAAGAGAGGAGGGTTTGAGGGATGGCCAATCAAAAGGAGGATCACTTTATGAATATCTCTATTGTTGAATGATGGTAAAAGGAGAGGAACGACATAATGCGATGTTCTTAAAAGGTGGAACAAAAAGCCATGCAACCTCTTTGCCTCGAACTAACGCAACCTTCTATTTCAGAAGGAATTTGTTGGTGGCTAGGAGCCATTTGTTGTTCTTCTCGGAATTTAGTTCCTTGGGTTTGAAGCATATACACACACACACACACACAAAAACACACCTGGGAGGGTTTTCAAAATACACATACACCCAAGTTGCTTGGCTCTTCTTGGATCTACAACTAGGGTCAACAATACCAAATTAGCATAGAATATATATATATATATATATATGAAAATACTTTAGCCAAATTTGGCTATATGTTAGGGGAAAAACAACAGCCTTGGATTCTAGATAAAGGCACACTGTCTGGACTCTTGGGACAGATCCATTTTTTGTTGACCTTGCTTTACCACAAAGCAAGGATACTGTATTTGGATTCATTATAGAGTATAGTAGCTTAATGGAATTTTGGCCCCCTAGGTAATAATAGTAGTAGGTCTATTTTTATATGAGGATTTTTTTGGAAAGATGATATTTTGTTGGCTTGTGTTGAAACTTGAGATTAGTTATAATATAGAGTTATAATAATATCTTGAAGGATTTTGGTTTCTTTTAGAGGATTTTTTTTTGAAGATTGTGTTTTTTGCATGGTGAAAAAATATTTGAGTTTCCATAATTCTTCTAAATTTGCCTTAAGACACCTTTTCTAATGTAAATGTCAAGGCCATATTGTGACACACCCCTTGTTGGGTTATTGAAGTTTGTTCCAAACAAACTATTATGAGTCACTCATGATTCATATCATGAACTAAGCATCCAATATTTCTTTCACTCATGATTCATATCATGAACTAATCATCCAATATTTCCTTCACTCGTGATTCATATCATGAACTAATCATCCAATACTTCCTTCACTCGTGATTCATATCATGAACTAATCATCCAATATTTCCTTCTATTTACCCCTCTCCATATCCACCCATGTCGTTTATGGAGTTTACAAAATTTGTATAAATGACATGATGGAACCCTCGCAAACTTCATTAAACAAAACACCCAGCCAAAGGGGAAGAGAAGGAACAAAGAGAGAGTGAGAGCGGACACCAAGTCCAAGGCTAGGAGAAGAGCAAAAGCCCAAAGGGGGTAACTAAGAGAGACAACAAAGGAACAAATCATGTTCCCGAACCTGTCCCCACATTACATGTACAAATTTTATGAGCTCTTTATGCACACCACTCATCCAAAAAAATCCTATATAAATTGTTAGTAAGTTTTTGTGGTAATCATTCATAGAAAAAATGGTCATCACCCTGAGGAAGATTTAGCCAAATCTGGCTATATAAACCAAATAAGAAGTACATTTTCTTTTTAAATCAACCTTCTATGTTTATTTATGGCTACACACTGAAAACCAAATATAGAAATCTGCAAATTTTTACCCTTTTTTATTTTCCTCACTCCTGGTGATTGAAACCCTCCAAAATCACTTCATTTTTATTTATACTTTTTTTTTAAATTTCACTTTAAAAAATGGTGAAATTTTACCAGCAAAAATAAATAAATTTTGTTCTCCAAGATATCAATCCCAGTGCATTGAGAAAAAGTGATATCCGCCCAACATTGGCACATTAATATAAAGTATAGTCCAAAATGAGCATGGGCTTTTTTTCTCGACTATTTTTTTGGCGTTTTTAATTGGGTTTTTATTTGCAATTATGCCACAATGATTATCATGTCTTTTGGGAAGTCAAATTGTCGCTCATGTGTCCATCTTGGGTTTAGGGTTTAGGTCCTAAACCCTAAACCCTAAACCCACATTTGCCAACATTTTTAAAAATCCAACTACTTCAAACCTTAGAAGGAATGGGTACTAGAGTGAAAGAACTTGTGTGTGTGTGTGTGTGGATGGGTCCCTTGGCTTATGACTCTATAAATGCTTGAGAACAAGCTCCATCATTGCATGTCTTTTGTTCCATGATATAAATGATTGTACCTATCATGAGCCTCTCAAGCCTTGTAGAATCAGCCTTATGAGTCATGAGTCATGAGTCATGATCAATGTTTTTTTTTTTTTTTCCCCCAATTTTTTGATGTAGATGTTGTGTCCTTTGAAACATCTTTTCATTACTATTTGAAGAGGAGCTATACTTACATTTATAAATAAAGGAACCATAAGACACATAAGTAGTTCTTAGTTTTTCATGTTTTAATGTCAAAAATTGTTCTAATATTATAAATTTCTTTAATGTGTTTGGATGCAAATGTTTCTAATGTATTATGGAACATGTGAAATTATTTGGAATGAATGTAATGAGGATAAAATATTATTTTTAAATGTTAATTAAACATTGTAACCAATTTTTTAATATAAAAAGGTTGTTTAATGAACTCTTAAAGGCAAAAATGTCCATGGATGGTACCATTAAAAACCACTTCAAGAGATTCCTTGAATGATAAAACTAACTAAATCATATTCTTGGTTACTTTCCTTTAATTAATTTTCCAATTTTTCAATTATTTTTTCTCATGTTTATACATTGCATGCAAAAATATATGGTCTAAAATATTTGTTGGAATAAACAAAATGGGAATCACTACAATTTTTTTCCTAATGACAATGGCTATTTTCATAATCATGTTCATAAAATTTTGAAATGCATAATTAAAAAACTCCTACTCAATTAATTACTTATAGAATTCAAATAAAATACCATAAAAAGTATCTTGAAATTTTAATTCCCAAGAAAAAAAAAAGGTTTCAAATTTATATTCCTCACTAAAAAGTTTAAGGAAAGGAAACAACATTACATTCTTAAAATGTTTTTAAAATGTAATGATTAAGAATGTCAAAATTTTAAAAATATTTTTCATATTATTAAAATTTGAAAATCTATACAAGCTAATAAATGTAGTCACCAAGTTTTATTAATGAAAATCCTTGTTTAATCATTCTTTATACTTAAAGAAAGTTCAATGAGTCTAATAAATTAAGGTGTGATGTTTTTAGTCGTACCACCCAAGAATGTTTTTTCTTAAATGAAATAAAAGACTTGAAAATGACATAATTTTGAGAAGATTCTTTCAACATATCTTCACATAATTGTATAATGCAATATATTTATGGGCCATAAATTTTTTAAAAGGTCTTTTGCAACTTACAAATGAAATATTTCAAGTATATCTCAAGAATATTTTTAAATAATTAGCAATCACCTAAGTCCTTTTTCAAGGTGTGCCCTTGATTTTTTTATTCATGAATGTACCATTATCAAAATTGTTCATGTCCTATAAGGCATCATTGTTAGAAGAAACCATGGAACACAAGAAAAAAACCTAAATATAACCCTAGAAAAACTCCAAAAAATGTCAAAAAAACCCCTAAAAGGAACCCCTAGTAAAGTCCCCAAAACGCTTCAAAACAAGCTTCAAAAGAAACCTTTTGAAAAACCCTAAAAAAAGTTCTACAAAAATCTTCAAAAGAATGTTTGAAAAAAAAACTAACAAAAAACCTAAAAGTAGCAAGAAGAAATGAGAAATGCTAAAAGAAACAAGAAGGAACAAAAAGTAAAAAATAAAATTAAAGGGACAAACTAAGATCCAAAAAATTCTCACAAATGAAAATGTTGTGATATTAATAACCTTACAAGAACAAAGTTAGAGAAACCTCAAATGGGTGACAAAAATAAATGGAGTTGCCACAAGTGAATGAAAAAAAAAAGGAGGAGTGGAAGAGCCCATTTATATAGTTATGTATAAAAACAACCCTAAAAGTCAAATGAGAGGAACTCAATACTTCAAAATAGGAATTTCTATTTTGAGGAGTCTCCATAGTTTCATTTTTTTGGAGAAATGGGTCAATGAAATTGGCTCGTTCCAAAAATGAATAAATTGAATTTGGGAGGCATCTCATCTAATTAATAGGAGAGGCGAATAGGAGAGGTAAGTCCATCATGAGTTTCACCTTGTCTTTTTTGTTGGCAAGTTTGTTTTTTGATAATAGAGTTATCCATAAAGTCACCCTGTCGTCACCCTGTCTTTGGGCCTGCTTTCACCCTCTATCCCCTCTTTCAGTGGCATATGCAAAGTAATGAAATTTTTATTAAATCTGAGTATGAAATGTTGAAACTCAGCATTTGATGCACAAGGTTTGAGGGTAATTATAGTAGTTGTACCAGGTAGGAGGAGCAACGAAAATATACATGTGTAACGTGAGTGGAGGCGCTCAGGAAAAAAGGGAAAGACAGGTTGGGAAACTCAGTTCACCACCAAAATTGATGGAAAAACTAGTTTGGGTTCCAGTTAGTTATTTTGGTTTCCAAAATTTTCATTCCCAGTTACGTGTTTGACTTATGCCTTAATCATTGTTGTTGTTCTATTGCTTCAGTTCAGGGTTTAGGGTTTAGGGTTCGTGTAAGGAACTAGTAGGATTCGGTGCTCTCAAAGGTCCGCTTGCTTGGCGATGATGGAGCCTGCTCTGTTCTCAGCTGCAAATCTGTTTGACGCTCACTCCTCTGGTACCTTCTTCTTCTTCCTTCCTTCCTTCCTTCCCTCAGCCTCATCCATTCCTGCTATGATGTATGGTGTCTTCCACTACCATGCATTGTTTCTTTTGTTTCTTTGTTTCTTGCAACATGCAGCATCGGTAATAAAGCAAGCAAGCCGTGCAAGTGAGATGATGGTAATCCATCGGCACCTCCTCCTCCTCCTCCTCCTCCTCCTCCTCATGGTGACGACAGTCTTGTTGTTCTTTGAAATGCAAAATGATGTGAGATGGGAAAGGGTGGGGGTAATTGTATCCTCCCGGGGGATGTTTGTGTGTGCACAGATGACTCTGGTGGTTCAGAATCGGAGAACGGCTTTGTTCAGCGAGATCATGCATTTCCTGGTGGCATGGTAACTCCTCTGAAGTTCATTGCAAACGGGCTTCTAGGGTTTAAGTAGTTGCTTTTGTTTGCAGGAACAGCTTTTTTCTTGTAGAGATCCATGAGGTTGAGATCATGAGGTATACACACAAGTTCCAACTACCCTGCTGCAGCTGAATCCCTACAATGAAGTACTGTGCATGAAGAATCAGAAGTGATACAACTTAGCATTGTACCCTTAGGAGTTCTGCCTTGGTTTTGTAGAAGCTGGCCTGTGAAAATCGCTGCTGTCTCGGTTTCTTAGGAGGAGTTGAGGGTGCTGGATGCTTGCTCATGTGGAGGAGACAGTGGTGTTTTACTTTTTTTGTTTTTACATGCACATGATGGTTGCAATTTCAGGTGCTACAGATCCGAGAATTTGAGTTCCACCAAGTGAATGCCAATCTACTGTGGCCTGGAACTTGCATGTTTTCAGAGTGGCTATTCAATCACCTGGGTTTACTTAATGGGCGCCGAATTCTGGAGCTTGGCAGGTTGAGACTATTCTTCTCTGTTATTTATTGATGTTGCCCTCTCTGTCTAGATGCATATGCTTATTCCAAGGACCTTGAATGGTGTGGGTTGACTGTCTGATATAGCTGCTGGTGGTAGAGTTTGGCAGTAGCAACACATTTTATCATGGGTTTTTTCTTTCTTGGTATAAACCTGTCAGTATTTCAGAAGAAATTATCTCTGATATGATGTTGCAGTGGGACAGGAGCACTGACTATTTTCCTGAAGAAAGCTTTCAATCTTGATATTACCACCTCTGACTATGATGATGAAGAGATAGAACACAACATTGCCTTCAATTGTCAAGCTAATGGGGTTGCTGTGTCTCCTCACATTAGACGTGAGCACTTTCTACCTTCCCTGATTGTCAAGCTGCTCCCTCTCTCTTTTTCAAATTTGCAGTCTTTCAAAATTACCTGTCCAAGTGTGGAACTCTTGTAGTATTTAAGGTGTCATCGATAACTTAACCTACTTGAGTCTGAAATGCTCTGAACATCTCTTGACTGGCTCTCTGTCATAGGAAGTGCTGTTGCATGATTTCAAAGAAACAAAGATAGCTGCTTTGGCAAACTTGGGTTGTCATTCACCGAAAAACTTGCGTATTTTGTGGTTTTCAGTAGTTAGTTGGTTCGTGAGCTGTTTACCAATGCAGGAATCAGAAACTATTTGACATGCATCTGTACTTCACATGCATTGGGGTTGAGCCTGAATATCTGCTCAGCACTCTTGCCTAAATATCTGTGGGAATGGCAGATACATGGGGTGATGACTTTCCAGTTGATAAGCCAGACTGGGATCTGATTCTCGCAAGTGATATTTTGCTTTGTAAGCTCTATGACCTTGGTTTCCTCAGGTCTGGTAAACTTTGTTCTAGATGAGGAGAATCTGATTTGTGACACTGTGCCAAAATGGAACTCAAATTTCTTTCTTTGGTGTGTTTTCAGCTAATTGAAGTGAGGTTGACTAGGTTGTAAAACAAGCTCAAAGCTTGCAGGATGACATGCTAGGAGTTTTGCTGACAGCATATGGAAGCATATGATTTTGGTGGGCTGGAACAGATGTGAAGCAATACCCAAACCTGATTACAACACTTACTTTCCTCTTACTCAGATGGAACCCTCAATGTACACTGGGGGAAACTCAAAATGTTTCACACCATATTGACCAAGGAGAGGGTAAGGAAGTTCTGTATGAAGCAAAGTCTGCAGATACAGATGTCAAGGAAGAATCTGAGGGCCAAAGAAAGACAAAAATTATTGCTGTTCCCACCACTCTTCCAAAACCATGTTTCTTGATGAGTTGGCGACGAAGGATTCCCAAACAAGACGAAGATGTTTTCTTCAATGGCTGTAGAGCAGCAGGTTTGTGTGTGATCAATTATGGCTCATGTGTGTACTGTATCTCACCAAACCGCGAACAATAATATTCAGTTACTGGCTGGACACCCACTGTCAGAAGCTGAAGAAGCCATGGGCTAGTCATGGCACCCACTGTTAGGAACTGATGAAGCCATGGGTAGTCATGGCAACCACGATTGGGAGCTGATGAAGCCATGAGTAGTCATGGCACCCACTGTCAGAAGCTGATGAAGTTGCTGGGTAGTCATGGCACCCACTTTCAGGAGCTGATGAAGTCATGGGATAGTCATGGCAGCTTGTTACTGCTATTCATGATGAAGAAGTTGAATGTGATCTAAATTGATTAGCAAATTGTGGAATGGAATTATCAAATCCCAAGTCCTCAAGTTCTAATTGGAGATAAAAACTTGACAGGTAGCATGATTAGAGATTTAGTGATTCTTGCGATTGTACTGCCTGCTGCCTCAAAGATATCCTTCATGGGACAAAGTGCAGCTATTTCTGGGAGATGTGGTAATAATCTCTTTGGACACTGCAGCACAGCAGAAGTAGAAGTAGAAGTAGAAGAAAAGTAGCAGTAGAAGAACTTGGGCTCATGTACGTATTGACAAATTGCACAGGAACTCTCCTGGCAAAGTCTTCTCATGTTTGCATCCTATTTCTGCTAAGGTATTTGAGTGACCTCACACTATTGAGGGGAGGTTTTGTTCTCTGGAACAAAATTGTAGAGTTACAAGTGTAATGTGTACGTTCTGCCATGTTTTGTGGCCCCAAATTTGATGTTACACTCAATCCCTTTGGTACCTTGGTGCATCATATCTCTCTCTCTCTCTCTTAACTAAAAAACATCAACACTGAGTATCCAGTTTGGAGTTTAAACGGCGAGGTGGGAGTCAAATAGAGGGCCCATATAATTCATCTAAGGCCTTTACATGGCATAAAGGTCAATGGGTGTATGTAAGATAGGAATGGACAATGGATGTAGGGCTAGCAAAGGATAGTGTATCCTAGGGTTAGAAAAGCATTGTTTGTTTGTGTTTTTTTGGAGAAATTTTGTCAAATGGTATATATATATATATATATTTTTAATTGGCAAAAATTTTATGTTTTTCGAGTTCTTTAGTCACCAAATCTTGAAAGAAAATCCTATTTAAAAAGAAAATTACCAGATTCTACCCTAAGTTCCAGCAGGTAATCAAAAGTATAGAAGGATGCTAGATTTTTATTTTTTTTAATATATTTTTTGGTGTCAAATCTGGCTAAATCATCTTATGGATAGATCACCATTTGAGCAACATCACAAAACTGGGGGAATTTTTTATTAAAGTTTGTATTCATAAGAACTTGAACCTTTTGCATTGAACTTTGCACAAGTGCAAAACCCTTGATGTACAAAGCATTAAAGTTTTTGTGTCTAAGAAAATGTTGGTCCTATACAAAATTCAACTTGAACATGCAAAAGTGTCTAAGAAGATGAAACCCTGGCAAGCTTTATCAAACAAAGCACCCAGGAAAAGGGGTAAAGGAAGAACAAAGAGAAAGGACCCAAGTTTGAGCTAGAAGCTCAAAAACCCAAGGTGGGCCACAAAGGGGCAAAGGAACATGTTCCTAACCCCCCACCACCACCAGATGCAAGAAGCAAATTGGAGGAGGAAAGGGATGAGGAAAGGGACGAGAAACTTGAAAGCCTAGTAAACCTAAAAGAGCCCTCATTTGCAATGATAATGTGTTTCAAAATAGAAGTAGCTTGTATTTTCTGCAAGGCTATCAACATTTTCCGCCTATAGAAGGCATGTAGAATTACCAAAGGAAGGCCATCAGTGCCCTTTGGTGATCATGCCATGTTGGCACATATGTGAAGAAAGTCATACGCTTGTTGGTATGTGCACCCAAAAACCTTTATGGCAAGGGGAGGGAATGTGTATGTTGGGTGTTAATCTTGATAAAGTCCTTCCTTTGTTTGAGTTGCGATTGTTGTGACCACCTTGTGAAATGAAACAATTTGAAAAATCAAATCCATTCAGGTGGGATCAACAATGACCACATTAGGTAAGGTGCGAATGCCATCAACTAATAACATGATGTCAACCCATTCACAAGAAGATTGAAGGGAAGGTGGTCGAAGGACCTGGGTTTGCTCACATGAAACATGAAACCCAATGTTTCTTGCAATGGAAACAAAAGCATTTCAAACCATGTCATGGGATGTAGTCCATTCCCCACCATGGGAGCAATGAAAAAAGTGGGTCCTTGTAGGGTTTAAGGGTTGGCCACAAATACAATAAATCACCTCAAAGATTAAAAGATGGAAAAGGTTCAACTTGGTGTGCAACGTGAAGAAAAAAACATCAAAGGCTAGACAGAAAGGTGGAATGATAAGGTGAGTAAACACCCACCTTTGGGCGCATGCAAGACCTTAAGCATGTGTAATGTGAATCAGAAACCATGTTAGAAATGTTAGAAATGATGTTAGAGAAAAAATGGTCATGCAATCTATTTGAAATGCTCTCTTAAAGCTTATTTAATCCCCTCTTAGCAAACCACATGAAAGGAGGAACACATGCCACTACGTTTGAGGCAAGGTGTTTTTGCACCATCTTCAAATGGGTTTGGAAGGGGAATGGACTAAAATTGTTGGCACCTATTGCCTTTAATAATAATGAGTAATGATTTGATAGGAATCTAACAATATGATAGGTGCAATAAATGCCCAATTCCCCAAATAGGCCATTGACTTAATGAGCTCCATAGATATGAGGCTAATCCCCCCACAAGAGAGAGCCAATGAGAGATGGGGAAAAAAACTTGCCGACGCATTAAAAGGACATGTGGGCAGTCCAAAGAACTTGGGCCCGAAGAGTTTTTCAAAAACCTACATGAGGGTCAAGTTGAAAGAGGTGACTTGGTGTTGGGAAATTGATAAAGGAAATAAGCAACAGAGCAAATAGAGGGCCTTTGGGCAAAACAAAATAAGAAAGATTCCAAAAGCAACTTAAATATCCCTTGATTTTAAAAGCGTTTTTGCATGGCAAACATCCTCATCCGACACATTTTGTAAGAAATACAAAGAATAAAAAAACAAACTCAAATAGGACACCCAAAACCATGATGTCATCTCACGGGCGAAAAGAATTGGCAAGAGGGGAAAAACTAGGAAGGAGACCAGAAGGTGACCAAACCGAACATTTGTGGGGTTGGACCACAAGCCTTATTGAAGCCAATTGAGAAACAAAATGGTCAAACGCAAGATGAACAATAAAAGTTGGGCCAATATGTGAGTGTTGTTAGCAAGGGAAGGGAAAATACAAGAGGGAAAAACCCTTGCATAACATCATAATACACAAAAATGGGCTAGTGCAAAAAGAGGTTTGGCGAGTGAATCACCTTGGTGTGTGCGCTCCAAAGAATGGATGATTAATAGATCTCCCAAAGGGGAATGGTGGCTAGAGAAAAGGGGAACCTGTTAGGCATTAAAGGATTGAACAAAGGGGAAAAGTTGAGACAATTAACTTCTTGTTGCATGAAGTTCTTATGGCTTTCTTGGAAATGGTGTTGAAGGCATTTGCAATATCCACATGTAGCACCACCCAATCGGAATGGATGCCTAAAACAACTCAAACACTATGAACCACTGCCTTGTCAAATTGATTGTCATACCAAATTGATGAGGTGACAAGTGATTGGAAAAAACATCACGAAATTGCAAACATAAAGTTCTGCTCACCAATTGGTATAGGACCTCACCCATCACAATTGGCCAAATGCTTGTGGAAGGCTTGCCAAAAAACCCAAGCAATGGACCTTGGGATATGACCTGTAATGACATGGGAATTCACTTGAAAAAGTTGTGAAAAGCCACTAGTTAAGTCCTCAAGACCAGAAAGGTTTCGCAAGTGTTCGAAAACCATACCTAAAGGACCACTAGTTGAAAGATGCGACAATGAATGTGGGTTGACTTAAAGGAATCCAAAGAAAACTCCAAATCCAATTTGGGCTGGAAATCCAACAAGGAATTTTGGCAAGGAGAGAACGAATTTCAAAGATGAAATGCTTGCAAAGCACTAATGGTTTGAGTGGAGGTTGGGGCTAGGGCAAGGCGGGCAAGTATTATGAATGATATGGAATTCAAAAGCTCATAACTAAAATGAAACTAGAATGATGAATGTCATCCAAATGTACATAATGAACTTTTATGTACAAGATTGATCAACTAAGCAACTTAATATTTTATGGATAAATGTGCAATCAACATCCACAGATCAAATTAGTTTATTGATTGATTATGTCCAAATGCAATGACATGAAAGTTCATGGGCATGAATGGACCCAAGTGGACAAACTTTCATATCATTGATGAACAAAACCCAGTAGATGAACTTTCATGGATGAAATGAACATGATGAATGACTTTGATTCTATTGGACAAGACAAACTTCTATGGTCAAATTGAATCCAATCACAATGCATGAACTTTTGTTGATGAAAAAAAAAATTTGGAAAGAAAAAAATGGATTGACAATGCCACCTCATTATAAACAATTTCACTAGTGAAAATTAATTTGATGACAAATTTGAAACCATTTGGATGGGATAAACTTCTGTGAATGAAATACATCTTACACCATAACGGAAAAAAAAATGGTAAAATTGATTATTGGACTATACCTTCTTTTTGTTTTATGCAAATTTGTAACGAGCATAAAATCCAAATTTATAGATTAAAAATAGTAAAAAGTGATGGATGAAGGTTATTAATAAAATCAAATGAAAATTTGAAAAACCATCCAAAATAACCTCTTACAATTTAACCTAGTTTCTCGACTTTCCACTCCTCTAGATCATGTTCATGCACTAGATGAATAACATATGATTGATGAATGTGAACCTTAGGTGAGTATAATTATGAAATGTCATCCACAGTATGTGTGATCCCCATGCAATGAATGTTAATTATTGACAGACATGCTATCACACCAAATGGGATAAAGTGGATGAAAAACATTTTAATGGATGGTCATGATCTGTTCAATGTATGCAATGGATGTGAATTGCGTGGAATGGATGAAACCAACCCCACCAAATAAATTGAATGGGTTTGTTTTTGATGGTTGAGATTTACCCCATGACATAAATTGAAGGGGTTGGTTCACCATGGATGAAATTCATCCAACCAAATCAACTAAACATATGCAGCGATTTTCTACCATAATTAAAAAGATCAAGTAGTTCAACATCTGTGATTTCACATGTTCACATGATTTGCAAGCAAACAAAAGACATCATTGGGAGCCAGGTTTGATCTTTGATCGATGCTAGGAATTCTCTGCATCTGAAATCCCAACAATGAAAGAACAAAAATGTGACTTTGGGTAGTACCCAAATCGGGCGTGATGAGTTTCATGGAATGCATAAATCACATTACAGACAGGAAACATTGTACAGGAAGCGCCAGCAGGCGGTCATGAGAAAACCAAAAAAAAAATTCTCACAATATTACACAACAACATTTCTCATTCACCTTGTTTGCATTAGAATCAACTTCACGCTTTAACCTCACAGTTTCCGCAGGATGCATGATGACATCCTCCTTCACTGTCACTTGCGGTGGTTCCTCATCAAGATTGCACATCACTTGAGCTTTCGGACTCTGCATTGGAAGCTTCTTCCTCCCAGGCTTTTCAAGTCCTTCACTTGGGAGGTGGTATGTGAGTGAACGGCGTACAATGTTGTTGTCAATGTATCCAACTTTTGGGATCTCGCCTCCTTGCAGCACATGTCCATTCTGGTTGCTGTGTTCATATTTCTCTGGTTCCATTTGAATTCCAGCTTTCAGGAAAACTTCAAGATGTGGAGAAATGACAGTAACAGAGTTATTTCTCTCCTTTGCGCTTGCAAGCTCTGCTGCCTCATACACAAGGTCATGAACTATGCTACTGCAAAACAGAATTCGGTCTGTTGCTTCCGCTAGTGTTATGTTCCGGGAAACCAGTGATGCTGTGTCTGCGTCCTTGCTGCTGCCACCACTGCAGCTAACCTCCTCTGCAACAGCATAAAACAAATCAAACCAAGCAAACACACTTTTGAATTACTGCCTTTCTGAACCAACCAGCTTTGCTCACTCTTTCACACACAAAATTTTTCCTTTTTCCTGAGTAGCTTTTCATGTTTACTAACAACAAAAATTTACCACAATTCTTGACGAATGGAGAAAATACCTAGTGAACTATGCTCCCATTCAAAGTGTTCCGAAACTGAGCCAGGACGCACTGTGATTGAAAATCTACTCTGACCATTCAGCTCCTCAGCGATTTGCCTGTTTGTGCTTCTGTGTAACACTTGAGCTGGCAAAGAGTCATACTCTCCAGATTGTACTGCTACCTGCATTGGAGATCCTTGTCTTGCAGAATTGAGCTTGCTAAGCTGTGAACTGTTTGAAGCAGCTGCCACCACTGCTTTTGCAACTGGAGTCTGGAATTTACCAGGCAACTTTCCAGGGAGAGATGCTTGCTTCAATTGTTCATTCAGAACATCCACATTTGTGTTCACAATGATGGGTTTTCTCTCGGGTGGCTCTGGTGTTGAAGTCCTTTTACGCCCAAACTTAAATGACGACAAATGCTTCCGAGCATTGGGTCCAGGAGACTCAGTGTTCTCAATGATCTCCTCTTTAACTGGAGACAGTGCCACATTTGGAAGTGTCACCTTCTTCATGTCAGGCAGTTGAAGAACACCATCTACAGATTTCTCAATTTCAGGTGTTGAGGGACTCAGCCTCCTGCTGTCTTCACCATCCAGAGTTTCCAGATTGGGAGCCATTTTGCTACTCTTTCTTGCAATATTGGTTTTTGAATCAGTCTTGATCATACTGTCTACTGCTTTCTTGGTCTTGGGATCCTTCAATATGTTCAGATTCTTTGCTGTCAGTTGTAGTCCTGTACTTGTCTTGGATTCCAGAGCACCAGCCACAAAGTAATCCAAGCAGCTCTTCTCCTCTGAAGGAATCATCTTGGCAAGACTCTCACCGTCAGGTGAAGCTGTGCTAATGCTTCCATGTTTCATGAGTGTAGCAGGCAAATCAAAGTCGCCAGAACTAGACTTCATGATCTCCCTGCCCTGTTTGATGCTAGCTCCTTGTTTGTGCATTTGCATGGTGAAAGAAGGCAGTTCCCGTATATCATAGACACGGGTTGGACTCGATTTTGGGTCCCCAAAACTAGAACTTAAGCTGTACTGAGGGTCTTCCCAAGAACTGTTACTAGGACATGAGGAGATTGTATCGGGAGTTTGGGACACATCCAAGCTACTTGCTAGAAAACTTCCTGAGGATTTTGATGATTCGCTTTTTGACAATGTAACTTGCAGCTTTCCCATTGTTTTTACTAGCAGCCCACTATATGCAAAGGCAGCTTTTGAGTATGAAGAAATAGGCTTCTTCTCCACACAAGGAATGGACATGTTTGCCTCTTCTGTCCCTATTGTTTGAGCATCATAACTTACCACTTCATTCAATCCATGATCAAATGCCTTTGCACCCACACGTTCAACAACAGGCTTTTTAAGGATCTCGCTGGTGAAATTCTTGTCCAACTTCAAGGTTTTCCTTGTTGCTTCCATACCAAGCACTCTACTGTCAGAGGGCACTCCCAATTCCTCCTTTGGAGCCTTGGCCATGAGATGCTGGAGAGGAGCCTCACTGGGATCAATTCCATGCTGTAGCAGCTCTTCTGATGATGAGCTTGCGTCACTGTCATCTTGCTTCAAAACATCTGCCATTGCTCCTGTTGCCACCACTACCCCTTGTAGGGTTGTCCCATCTTTCACCTTTCGATTCTTGTCCAATGAGCTGTCAATGGTAGTACCACATTCCTGACTTGGAAACAGGGATGGAAAGTTGCCAGCTTTGGAGTTGGACTTTCTGCTGATGGCACTGCTGCTCCCAGGCTTGAGCTCTTGCAAGCAGTGTCTAGAATCATGACGGTTGGACATAGAATCCTTCAGTGGAGGGAGATCCAAGCATCCATCTCCACTCAACACAATTGGTTCCAGTCTGAGGAGATCCTTCTTCTCAGGCATCTGTGCCACCACACAGAACGATTCACTTAATCCTAGACATGGTTCCTTCTTCTTTGGGGACTTGGACTGAGGAAAGTGGGCGGTGGCAGTTACCACACTCTTCATCTCCTGGAACAACACTCCTCTTTGTGACTTTTCTTTCTCCTGCTGCATGGAAGATGATGGTTCCCTTATAATTTCCCCCAGACCTGCATCCACACCTTGCACAATAAAGGAGTTTGCAGAATTGTTACTCTCACCTTTGTGATTTGCTTCTGCCTTGTCTACACCTTGATTGAAGAGCTCAAGTGCTTGAGTGATGTCAGTGGCCGGACCCAGATGATGCGAACCAGCTAACTGACTCTCCTTTTCAATCCCAGGAGGATTGAATCCTCTCAGAGAGTGATCTGCAAGCTCCATTCTGGCATCATGCTTGCTAGTGCTATCATATTCTTCAGAGTTTCTGTAGACATACCATATGTTCTTTTGCCTCCCAGTTTCATTTCCTCTGCTACATTCACACTCAGGCTTCATACAGTACATACCAGGATGCTCAGCATGGTTGCAGCAAACACACAATTTTTCTGCAGTGTCTGTATTAGATCCTGTTTCCTCAAGCTTCTTGTACTGTTCTGGAGTTTGTTGCAGAGGTGATGGTGCTGCGTGAGGACTAGACAGGAGCAGCAACTTTCCCTTCACATGGTTCAAGTTTTCTGTAGCTCCTGAGCATTCACTGTGCCCCTCACTATGATTACTCCTGGTCTTTGACTCCCTGAGACTTGACGAGGAAATGGAATATGGAGAACTCTCTTCTACTAGAGCTTCTGTGGGTCTAAGAGTTTCATAGCTGTCAGCCTCATGTGTCTCACTATGTATTTTTGTCGACCTGGACAGCTTCAGATCATGGTTGTTTTGAAGACTGTCCCAACTTTTCAGCTTCTCATCCTCTGCATCAAGAACAAGAACATCAGTATGTCCCCCCCTGAGCGGTAACTCAAGATGTCCCCAACCACTGTTCAACAGATCTTCATCTGCTTCACTGTCAGGTGCGACACTGGCACCCTGCTCTGAGCTTGCAGTGCTCCCAGGTGTCAGAGGCCTATTACGGAGTAAGGAATTTGCTCGGGTGCTGTAAAATGTCGAAATTGAGTTCTTTGTTGTCAGTGGTCGGAATCCTCCAGAGGAAGCTCTCTGAATCTCCTGAAGACTCACACAGTAGGTATACAAACCCCCACCCCCTCCAAAATCAATCCATAAGTCTGATCAACTGCAAACTCAACCAGCTATGTCAAGAAAAACCAGAGCTTTCCATGGGTGAAACAATGCACTCCAGAATCAGAAGGAAACTAGGAATCTCTCTGCAGTAATGTACAAACAGAAGATCCAGAAAATCTTGTGGGGTTCAGTGGATCAGCTCTTGAGTACTTCATACCAAATTGTGTGCAGCTGAGTCAGGGGTCTTTCTTGAGGGCCCGACACGTGGAGAATCTCTATGAGAGGGTGATCGTCTGGTTTGCAAGTTTGGGCGGTTGATTCTCCAGTCTTCATTTCCAACAGAAGATCGACGCCCATACACTAGTCCCCCCCGCTCTGGTGTAAGCCCTCTCCCTGATGCTGCTGACTGTGAAGAGGCCTCATAGCTGCTATCATCATCTGATGAAACTCGCCCTGACTGCACACTCAAGCGACCTTGTCCATGGCTGGTAGAGCTACAGCTTCTGATGAAATTGGGTGAAGATGGTTTGTGTGAAGGGGGATGATCAAGCCCATCAGGTAATTGACCTGTACCTACATAGCCTGCATGTCTGTGATGAGCAGATGATGTGCGATCGGATGTAGTCCGTAGATTTGGAGGAATTTCTGAAGATAAGCCATCGGGTATTATGATTGGATGCGCCCTTGGTGATGATGGCCGCCTCATTGAGGGCGCTGGAGAGCTTCCCCTTGCAGGTGAGCTTCCCCGGTACTGTGACCTTGCAGGGGAGATACCCCTAGAAGTTCCTGAGCTTGCAGTGCTTCTTGTGGGAGATGGGTTGTTCCCACGGTTGGCAACTGTTGTGCTTACAGGTTGAGTGCTCGTGGAGCTTGAGCTTGAGCGGTGAAGACTGGGTGTCGAAGGTCTGCCTGTTGGAGTGGACGGCCGATTCAAGGCAGTAGTAGAGGGCCTTCCTCCTGTAGGAGCTGACTGTCGAGTTGGAGTTGATGGTCGTGGGTACTTTGATGCTGAAGTTGATGATGATCTTGTTGGGGTTGAAGGTCTAACAGAGTGAGACCCTGATGAAGTTGGAGTGCCTTGTGGTGCCAAGTTTCTATGACCATTTTGTGGTGTGCTGGGTCTTCGAGTTGGGCTTGGATTACTAACCCGTACCAATTTTGAAGAAGCTGGGTCTGCAGGATTATTGCTAGCCATCTGCAACATACACCACAACATAGCTTTCGCTTCTTTAAGTATTCCTTCTTTCATATGTGATTTAGGGTTTAGGGTTTTCACACACTTAAAACCTCCTCATCATCAACAGGCACAAGGAAGGGTTCTCAATCAGGTCTTAACAGAACATACTCTGTGGACAGAAGGCATATTGCAACTAACCCATGAAGTCTTGATTACAGTGAGTGAGCGATTCATGAGAAGTCCTTGCTGCAGTGCACTGTATGCCGGTGAATCCAAATCAAGCGATGGAAAAAGTGGTGTCCCTGGCGGAGTCAACAGCCTGTACAGTAGCAGATTTCATACTTTGAATTTAGTTTTCTTTGCCTTCAGACATGTGTTTCTTGCAATGAAAATGGAACACACTCCACCAAATTCTAGCCACAATTTTATCTTGTGATCTTGAAGAAGACTACTTCATGGAGGAAAAGCAAACATTACCAATCATAGTCATTCTTATTCACATCAGAGTTGAGCAAGTCTGCTCCCACTCCCTTCCTTTGAATCTGTGCTGCTGTAATTGAATCTGAAAGACCTCCCAACTTTGCTGCCACCACAATCACAACAATGACAAGAAGCAAAAGTTCAATAACTCAAGATTTCACAAGAAAGGTTTAAGAGCGACCGCAGTGTTGCCAACGGACAGGGCTTACAAACAAAAGGTCTCACTCACCATCCTCAGTGTCAGGATGCAAGTAGTGAGTGTGCTCACGCTTGCGCATGTCTTGGAATAAAGCAAGGTCTTCATCCTTCTCCATTCTTGTTCTGCTGTTCATGCTATAGCCGTGCTGGTGTTGCTGCTGCTCTTGGTGGTGGTGGTGGTGGTGCATCATTCGATCAACTATGGTCTCCCGTGTGGCATGCCTGCTCATGTCTGCCATTCTTCCTCAACTTCCCTCTTTACCAAGCTTAACACAATCCCAATGCAAGCACCCTCCAACATGCTTCCACAACTTCCTTAGGATCCATCATCTGTCTCTAGCTTGCAAGAGTCGCTTGCTCTCTCACATTAGTTTATGATGCAACACACAGCATGATGCATCGCGCACCTCCCTCTGCTGCAGCTGCTGCTGCTACAGACTATGAGTTGCAGCAACACATAGCCTCAGTCTCTTCCATCTCCTCTTCTACTTCCATGATAGCTGCTAACATTGCCACTCACTCAGCTCCTCTAGTGTTCAGTCATCAGTTGATAGGCATGTGCACTTTGGAACCGACTTTAGATTGCCATGGTCATGACAATTAGTTCCAACAGCCATTTGAAAGTGAAGAAAAGCTTGGGGGAAAGTCTGCACTGTTTTGCATTGCTTTACTTGGGGACGATAGCTCATCATGTCAGGTGCACGCTGCCATCTTATACTCCAAAGGAATGAATGTGAATTATCACTCGGTCTGCACTCGTGCACCTCCCTAATAAGTCAATACCCATATTTCAGAATTTTGAATCTTGACTTTTGAATCCCATTTCATTTTTTTCTAACAGCAGCACAACTTAGGAAAACAAAAAAGGAAACAGACAGACACTACTGCCTGGGAAGGGAATTTGAGACAGATGGTGCAACAACAGACTTTTGTTGCAAATGTTGTGCAGTTTGGAAGCAAGTCGAATAAATTCCAACAACAAAAAAAATTCGAAGGAAAAATAATACACATGAATGTCCCTCACCAGAATGATCAAAACTTTTGGGCCTCGAGGTCACAGCAGCCCTCCTGGATATGCTTGCTGGCTCGCAAACCTCCCTAGATGAAAATGTTGGGCATAAGCTTCACTCACTCAGAGAGAGAGATTCTTGAAGAAGAACTGCAAACTCTTCTTCAACAAGAAGAAGAAAGAGTTATAACAGTTCGCTTATGAGCTCAAGAACAACAATTTGCATTCTTCAAGTCCTTCCTTCAATGGAGAACATCTCCATCTTCAGCACACATCTTCAGCATGAGCTCAAGAACTGCAAGAAAAAAATCCAACAGAACATATATTGCAAGAAGAATAAAGAGCTACATTTTGCTTTCTTCAAGCGCTTCCTTCGATGGAGACCATCACCATCTTCAGCACACACACAGCATGAGCTCAAGAACTGCAAGGAACCCAACAGAAGATATATTGCAAGAAGAAAGAGCTACATTTTGCTTTCTTCAGGTCCTACCTTCAATGGAGAAGAAAATCATCTTCAGAAAAGCATGAGCGAAAGGAGTGTACACCACACCCCCCCCAAGAAAAAACCCAACAGAACATTGTAAGGAAATGGAAATGCGAGCGCCATGGATTGATTCATCAGCATCTTACACACCCATTGCTCCAAAAATCTTCTGTACCCAACAGCTGCAAGCAGAGAGATCGCTCACGGATAGACTTGGTGCTCTGTGCAGCGTTTTAGGGTTAGGGTTAGGGTTTTGGCTTGCAGGAAGCGAAGGGAAGCTCCTCCTCAAACCTCGATGGAGTGATTGGTGATGGAATAGAATCCTTGGGTCCATGTTTACAAGATCCTAGATCACTTCGCGCATCGTAATAATTCGACTTCTTTCTTCTCCGGAAACTGATGATCTTTCTGTGCGCAACGAACAGGAGAGTGAGTGGATTAGGGGTTTGGATTGTAAGAAGTTTAGCTGGGCTGGTGGAGGTGGTAGTACAAGATGCCAAAGAGGAAGACAGGAGCCAGGAAGAAAGCAGAGAGTCTGCGGGTACGACAGAAGGAGATTTCACAGAAGAAGTTTGTGGTGGATCTTGGCAAACATGCTTGCAACCAGCTGATGACATGCGACTTCTGTAGCCGGACGCAGAAGAACCGTGCCTTCTGCTACTTCTGTGCAAGCTGCCCCAAGACTCCCATGTGTGCTCAATGTGGCAAAACCAAATGCATGGCTGCCAGTCCTGATTGCGTTGTTCGCCATCCTGGTCGCAATGTCACTGGTAGGTACCACACCCACCCGCCCATCATGCCCCCTCTCACTCTCTATCTTTTATCTTTTTTTTTCCTCTCAATTCCTATTCTCTACTTGGGTAGCCCCCAATTGTCCAAAGCTCTTGTTCTCCCCTCTTGTGCCATCTGTCTTTCCATCTTCATCTTCTCACCTCGCACATCCTGCTGCGCCTTCATTAGTCCTCATTTTGATCAGATCAATGATCACAACAACACTGCTCTTGTTCCTCTCTCATCTGCTATCTCTCTGATCGGATTGATGATGACAAGAACACAAAAAAACCCTAATTTGACTTAGTAGTACTGACCCATGCCTTGCTCGATCCTTCTGTGATCAATCTTTTGTGTGTTTTTCCAGGTATGGGAATGGTGGGTGCAGTGTGTGATTTCTGTGAAGCATTTATATGTCACTCAAGAAGGTGCTTGACTACGCATGCCTGCACATGCCCATTGATGGATGCCACTTGTATTGAGTGCGAGCGGATTGTGTGGGAACATGGAGGCCGTCTCTTTCGTTGCTTTTCATGTGACATGTGGCTTTGTGAAGATGACCAATTTGAGCATCAAGCATCATGCCAGCAATTGGACAGTGAAACCTTCCACTGTTTATCGTGTAATCGAACTGGTCTCTACACTTGCCTCCGGTGCAAGATCTGCTTCTGTGATGAACATGTCAAGGGCGTTACCAATATCGCCAAGAGAGGCGAGGTATGGATCTCCCATTTCTTAATCTTTCTCTAACCCAGATCATTCTGATCTCCTGAAGGCAAAGCATGAGAAAATTTTGGTTTAATGAAAAGATAGGTGTTGTTCAGAACTTCTGATCAGTCAAAGGTTTCATTTCTGATCAAGAGGCTGTCTGGAGCAGCTGCTCAATCAAGTGCAGAATGTTATAGGAAATTTTGCATGATGATGTTTCCGATCAGATTGATAGTTTCTGTTCATCAAGTCAAGAGTTGGGCAATCAATCACAGCTTCATTTTTCATCACTGTGGCAACCTCTAGCAGTTTCTTGACTGTCTTTTTAGTTTTTAGCAAATCAGAAGCTAATGGGACTAATGCCAATCATGGCTTCCAGGCTTTGGTGTGTAAGAAATGTCAGTATCCATTGAAGGAGACGAAAGACATCAGTGTTTCAGTTCGTCAGCACAAGTTTGGTCGCCAGGTACATCAATTTGTCCCTCAACTGCTGCTCCTATCATGCATGTGGTTTGCCGACTCAGCCATGGTTGACTACATTGCATGTTTCTGATATGTCGTTACTTCATTCTAATGCTCCATGTCTTCCAATATTTTGTGAGCTTTCTGGTGCATTTCACTGAGTGTGTCAATTCCTTCAATCTCACAATTGGTTCTGAAAGCCGAACGAATTCCATTTGGATGGGTTGTAAAGCAGTGACCCTGAGTCAGGTGTTAGTAGAGTTGTCATCATTGGCCACATTTATGTTTTTGACAGGAGTTTAGCTTTGCATAGATGCTCCTGACGTTACGTGAACTTGATGACGAAAGGAAATGCACTCATTGGGTAGTGTAAGGTTCTTTGGCACTCATTTGGTAGTGTGAGATTCTTTGGCACTCATTGGGTGGAGTGAGATTCTTTGGCATGGAATCAGGGAGCAGGTGGCCATGAAGAGTATGGAGGTGGAGGAGGTTCTGGGGATGGTGATTATGAGGGTGGTGGAGAAGGGTACTCTGGATTTGGCAGTTATGGTGGTGGCCATCATGGAGAAGCCTCTGACGAGGATGAGGAAGAAGAAGAAGATGATGAAGATGATGATGATGAAGAAGAAGAAGAAGAAGAAGAAGAGGAAGATGAAGATGAGTACAGTGGCTCACAGTCAGTGGGGATGGCAGCTCTGAATATCAAAGAGTATAAGAATGAAGCTGCTGATAATACCAGCCAGAAAGGAAAGTCGTCAAAGTAAGAATGTTGAGTAACGCCTCAGCTGGTTGTCATATGTGGTGAGCATGACATAAAATCATCTCAATTTGCTTGCTTCTGAAACGATTGCAAAAATTTAAAAGACGGAGGCTTGGAGATATTAGTATGGAATACAAAAAGGGCCATACATACATACCAGAAGTAAATTCTGCTTAAAATATGTCATCAAGTTGTTTGTCAAAAGTTGCAAGATTTCTTCTTATGTACTTTCATGGGTACAGAAATGCCAAAATGACCATACATACATACATACATACATACATACGGGACGTAGTAATTCTGCTTTCACTTTCAATCCGCTCATTGGGTTGTTGAAATTTTGCAAGGATTCTTCTTCTTATGTATGTACTACTTACATGGACCATACAGAATACCCATCACAAAGGGTATTAGCTTGCCGGAAGTAATTCTAGTTTGAAGCTTGGGATTAGGTTTAATTGGGCTTAGGGTTGATGATCCCGCAGGATGTATTTTATGATTTTATCCACATGGATATATTCTTTATTTAATTTTTTTCTCCTCAAATCAACATGCCTTAATGAAATGCATATTCGAGGGTATGTAACTTTTAAAATTGATACCCTATTCAGAACTCTTTGGATATATGTAAGAAAAACATTCATACCCATCATTGCCAAAAATGTTTTGGCATTTGGGTAAAAAAAAGTTAGGAGAAATATGTTTTTAATAGTTTTGAAAAATTGGGGTTTGTTCGTGGTATTTTTGGAAAGCCCTCAACAAGTAAGATTTAATGAAGGTGATTCCATAATTTTTAAACCTTAAGATTGAGAAAATATCAAATTATGAGTAATTTTTGGTACAATAAATTAATTTAAATTTTAAAAAATGATTCTTTCACAACTTTGGCTCTATATCACTCGAAACATGTTCACACTTGGACTTGTTACATAATCATGTTCACACTTGAGCCATTGGCACAAGGTCACACTACTAGTATTGAACTTAGGTTTAAATCCTTTTTTTAGCACTTTGGTTTTTTGGTTGAAATCTTTTTTTTTTTTGGGCATTTTGGTCAAGATTGAAATATTTTGTTACCATTTTGACCTTAAGTTTTGGAACATTTTCCAACACTTTGGCCCAAGGTTGAAGTCCCACCCATTCCATACATGGGGTAAGGTGAAGTGGTCAAAAGTTGAAGTGGGGGCTACTAGCACTTGGAGATTGTCAATCCTATGTATGTACATTGAAATGAAGGTCTTGTTGACTAGGAGTTTTAGTGTGTCTTTTGTGTGTTTCCTTCATTGCTGAGTCAGATTCAGCATATATAGCATTTGGGGAAATTTCATGAGTGTCTTCGATCGAAAGGCACCTAAGAGCATCTCCAATGGTGCTCAGTATGTGATCGTCAGAAAATATTTTTCACATCCAAGTTTAGTTATGTACTCTTTTTGCAACCCCACCCATAAAACTGAAACTGGGACAGCAAATACGTGGGGGAGTACTAATAGCAATCCACATGGACCAATCATTATGATGGGCCAATCAGAAACACTGAGTAGCAGTTAGATCATATTCATTGCACTCTTTTCTGCAGGTGCACATCGCTGCTGCGCCTTTTACCAGCCACGGCAACAACGTGGGCAATTGTGCTGAGCCAAAACTATTTTCCTGAGCCAAACCAGCACCATTGGATTTTCTTCATCCAATTTTACTGTGTAGGATCACATACCCAGATCTTGCACCTAGATGCACTTGTAAGTAGACCTAAGAAGTGTAAGTAGGTGCAAGATCCCTCCCACCCTTAAAGAGTGGACTTAAAACCCTAAACCCCAAAAACCCTAACCCCTGGATTCTTCACAAAGTACACATACCTATTGTTAGGTTCGTGTGCTCTACGATGGGTAATGGCCATGAATGAAGGATGTTTTCAAAATGTGAGGATGGATTTGACTCCGACCTTATCCTAAGTCTTGTATTTTGGGAAACACCCTTGTCTAAGGCTTTACCCTACATGCAATGCAAAGCACTACTCCAAGGTGGGTTTTTTCCTCTCTATTTGAAAGCACCTCCTTTTAGTAGAGAAGATTGATTCCCTTCATAAAGTTTGAAGGAAACCCTTTTGTTGGATTGCATGCAAACCTTTCACCATTTTGAAGGGTTATTATGCCCATGGAGCCTAGATTCTCTACTATCGTGGCCCACCTGCCCGCCCGCCAAGTAGCAATGCTGACTTGGATAGTTGAGGTCCATGCATTCCTAAGCTCATGGCTTGGTGCCATTTTAAACTTGAGTTAGGATTTTTTTGAGCCTCGTGGAAGGAGAGAAACCAAGAGAACCCAAATGAATCAAAAAGCCTCCTTCCCTTCACAAAACAAACAAGGGTACGATAAGTAACTTCCTTTTGTTGCAAATGGCAAAAATTTTAGGGTGGATCCATATGACTTAATAAGAATAGGAAGGAAAAAAAAATTAGTATAGGGAGAGAGAGAAAGAGAGTGCCACACCATGTGGCACATTCTAGCAAGAGTTTTGACATGTGTGTTTTTTCTTTGGAAACTTTGCATAGTGGGGTTTTTTTGCAAGTGGGTTTTTGACAATAAGCAACAAAACTACCACTTCAATTATTTATTTATTTATTTATTTATTCCATATATGGATAATTGATGGAATTTGATGAGTTTCTTTTATTTGTGGGTTGGTTAAATTTTTGAAAAAAATATTATTATTATTATTATTATTATTTTGGGTCACTTATTGAAACATGCCATTTGTATGAGAGATACCTAAGCAATTCTATGCTCAAGTAAAAAAGAAACCATGAAAGCTCAATTGTGTAGCCATCAACCCTAATGTCTGTGGAGAGTTTTTATTTTCGGCATTTACTAACCCCAAAAAAAAATAATTCACATCCTTGCCTAATTTTTGATTATCATGGGTATCAATTCTGATACCCGACTTGATACCCAGGTGTGAACCTGCACCTACTACATTGGTATGTTCTTAAATGAGGGAGGCCTCAAATTCACCCTAAGTAAAATTGTTTCCCAATTTTTTTGTTGTCATCACAATGTGAAAATTTTTCAAAAAAATTTAAAAAAAACATTTGTAGTAATAAATTGCATCCCTTTTCTTTTTTCCTATTTATTTTCCCTAATTTCATGAACTATTTTATCCACTAAACCAACTACCCAATGTTTTTTTAAATTAAAATTTATTTTTTCAAATTTGTGAGCTAGGTGGGTCGGCCATCAACCACAAGAGGACTTAGCCAAATTTGGCTACAAGTTAGAGAGGAAAGTTTTAAAAAATTTAGGATTCCTTCTACATATTTGGCACCATATTGGAACATATTGTCTAAATATGGCTACCTTTAGAACTTTTTCCCTCATAATGTGGTGACTTCGTTCACTTTTTTCCTCCCAAAAAAAACTCAATTGAATCATTCATGCATCCTACTACTTTTGTTGCCAAGATGAGATACATATTTTGTGGAATAATTAATTAATTAATTTTGAAATTTTCATTTCAACAAGTAGAACATTCTTGAAGAGCCAAAAAAAAATTCCTTCACACAATTTAGTTATCTAAAATATTTTGGGCAAAATTTTCAGCATTTAAATAATAATAATAATAATAATTAGTGTCCAAAGTTAGATGTCAAGGTAGTAGGTATTAACCAGTGTTGGCCTGATTATCAGAGTTTTGACTTGGTTATCAACCCGGTTATTAATAACTTACTAGTTGGTTCTTTCATTTATTTATTAATAACTAGTTAAATTGATAATTGCCTGATATTGAAATTTCAAAACCTAATAATCTACTTGGATGACCCAGTTATCATCCAAGTAAGTTATTAATCTTCAAATATTAATACAATTTTTTTTTAAAAACAGAAAAAAAACATTTTTATTTTGATTTTTATAAAAAAAAACAGAAAAAAAACATTTTTATTTTGATTTTTATAAAAAAAAACTCTAATAACTGGTGTATAACCAATAGGTTAATTAATCATTATTAATCTGATTATTTGATAACCTACCCTTATGCATAATTGATGGTTATTGAAAAGATGATATTTTGGCTTGTGTTGAAACTTGAGATTCATTTTATTTAGTTCTAATAATGTCCTGAAAGATTTTGGTTTCTTTTAGAGGAGTTTTTTTCTTTTTTTGAACAGATTATATTTTTGCATGCCGAAATATTTGAGTTTCCATAAATTCTTCTTTTTGTCTTAAGATAATACTTTAAAAAAAATGTAAATGGCAATATTATAGTGTGAAACACCCCCCTTCTTTTCCCCCAAGGATGCATATCAATGATGTGTATGTGTTAGGTATCATTGGGAAAAAACTTAATTGAAAATGTGTGCTTTATATATGTTAGGTATCATTAAAAAAAAACCTAAATGAAAATGTGTGCTTTATATGTGTTAGGTATGGTAAAAAAAACCTTAAATGAAAATGTGTGCTTTATATGTGTTAGGTGTCATTAAAAAAACTTAATTGAAAATGTGTGCTTTATATGTGTTAAGTATCATTAAAAAAAAACTTAATTGAAAATGTGTGTTTTATATGTGTTATGTATCATAGAAAAAAAACTTAATTGAAAATGTGTGCTTTATATGTGTTAGGTATCATAGAAAAAAAACTTAATTGAAAATGTGTGCTTTATATGTGTTAGGTATCATAGAAAAAAACTTAATTGAAAATGTGTGCTTTATATGTGTTAGGTATCATAGAAAAAAAACTTAATTGAAAATGTGTGCTTTATATGTGTTAGGTATCATAGAAAAAAAACTTAATTGAAAATGTGTGCTTTATATGTGTTAGGTATCATAGAAAAAAATCTTAATTGAAAATGTGTGCTTTATATGTGTTAGGTATCATAGAAAAAAAACTTAATTGAAAATGTGTGCTTTATATGTGTTAGGTACCATAAAAAAATCTTAATTGAAAATGTGTGCTTTATATGTGTTAGGTGTCATAGAAAAACAACTTAGCTGAAAATGTGCCTGGCATGCTTTATACTCAGTAAAAGCAATCGGTTGTGTATGAGTTTTACCACTGCAATCGGGGCCTAAATGCTTGACTCCATCACCACCTCACACGGGCCCTTAATTCCAATAAGATAAGGTCCATGGCCTTACACAAATCGAGATGGATCTTTCATGACAAATTGGGATCGATCTTTCATGATGGGTTCTCTTTTGGAGGGACCTTGTGCTGCCAAGGGACTCCTGAGGGAGGAGGTGAGTATGAATCTCAAGTACTTGATGGTGCAGGTGCAGGTGCTGCTGCTGCTGAGCCAGATGATGCCAGTTTCAAAATAGCATATGCCACCATCTGCCCTGAAGAGCAAGTGAAAGAAGGAAAGACCCAAAAAAAAAAGAAAAAGAAGAAAAGGGACAAAGAAAGAGAGAGAGAGAGAGAGAGAGAGAGAGAGATCCATCCATTTGAGAAAATTTGGGTTTGTTTGATTTTCAAGTTATTACTTTGTGTGTGTTTGTTTGTTTGTTTGCTTGCTTGCTTGCTTGTCTCTTTCTTTCTCTTTTGTCTTCTTCTTCTTCTTCAAGAATTTCATCAACCCAATCACTCAGTCACACAATCAAGGAAAACCCATCTCTCTTTTTTTTGTCTTTTTTTTTCCCCAACCGCATCCTTACCTAGTTTTCCAAAGAATGAGAAAATTTGGAGTTGCCAAATGTTTCTTCAAACTTGGGTCACATAACTCTTCAAGCCATCTAATCTGTTTTTATTTTTGTTGGATTTTTTAGTGTTGTTGCAACAGCAGCAGCAGCAGCAGCAGCAGCATGAGGAGCTGTGAATCTGAAAGTTTGCAACTTTTTGTTGTTGTTGTTGTTGTATTATTATCATCCTTGGAAACTTGTTTTTGTTGTTGAGAGTTTACACAGTCTGTGTTTTGTTTGTAGGGTTTACAAGGAAAAGAGAAGATGGGTATTCTTTAAAGCTCTTGTTTGTAGCTTCTTTTTGTTGTTGTTGTAGAGATATGGGTGATTTGTGTTTTTTTGGGGATTTTGTTTGTTAGAAAAAGTTGAAGAAGCTAGGGATATATATCTAGGTGTCTGTCTGTCTGTTTGTTGTTGCAATTTCAGAAAAACCCATTTGCTTGGTTCATAATTTCAGAAAGCAGTGTTTGCTTGTTTTTTCTGTCCTCTTCTTCTTCTTCTACTACTTCTTCTTCTTCCGTGAGAGAGAAGAAGAGCTTTACAACAACAACAAAAAATTGTGGGTTTTGTAGTTTTTTGGAGGAAGTTTGTGTTGTTGTCCATCTCAGGCACAAACAGATTCTGAAACCCCCAAGAGCTTGTGAAGAGCTAGCTGCAAAAATGGGCAAAAGTAAGGCATCTCTCTCTCCCTCCCTCTCTCTCTCTCTGTGTCTCTCTCTCTGTGCTCTGGATTGCTGCCGGTTCACAGTTACGAAAGTAAACAAGCTCAAGAAGAACATGCCGATGCTGAGATGATGATGAGAATCGTGATGTGCTGTGTTTTCTCTTTTGTGTTTTGGATTGATGACTGTACCACCCAAATGGTCTGTCTGTGCAGGTAGAAAGCAGCAGCAGAGAAGAGGAGCAGGAACTAGGGTTGACGAATACACAGATGATGACACGTTGAGCACAACAACAACATCATCATCGCTTGATGCATTATCAGATATCAGCATTACGCCCGAGGTTGAAGAAGAACATGATGATGCCAGCAAGTTGGAAAGCTTCATTGAAGCATTGTACCAGAAAAGGTAGATTTTTTTCCTCTCATTCATCTTCCTTCTTCTTCTCCTTCTGAAGCTTTCTCCTGCAAAGCTTCTTCTTATCCTTCAGATTCTTTGAGTTTCTCTCCCAGGGGAGCTGATCTTTGGATTTCTGTTTCTAGATCCCCACTAATCATCATCATCATCATCATCATGTGATCCTCTAACCCTAAACCCAAAAATCTTCTATTCGGTTTTTTGTCTTCTTCTTCTCATCATCATCATGTGCTCCTCTAACCCTAAACTCAGAAATCTTCTTTTGGGTTCTTCTTCTTCCACCCAGATTGGATAAACATGGACAGATTTGCTACTTCTTCTGGGCTTTTTGTTTGGATTCAGGAACTCAGGAAGAAGAAGAAGACGAACCAGGAAAGGAAATTTCTTTGCGAAAAGAATAAACACAGTATCAAGATTGAGTGCTGCTTCTTCTTCTTCTTCTTCCTGTTGCTTCTGCAATTCCAACAACAAAAAATCAGGATCATGATGTCTTCTTCATCCATCAAATGCAAACAGAAATTCTGCTGCTACTACTATTGGGTTGTTTGATTCTTGGGCTTCAGGAAGAAGAAGAACAGTACAAAGAGAATTTTCTCTATGAAAAAAACCCCTTCCTTCTCAGGATATTGAGTCTTTCTTTGTCTCTGTTGCTTCTGCAACTGCAAGAGAAGAAGAACTCAGGATGCCGGGTTTCTAACCTCTTCTGAGATTTTGGGGGCATTTTTTTTTTGTGAATGTGGAAAAGTCAAGGGTTTGAAATTGTATGTATTTTCTTTGTTAGAACCTTCCCCTTGCATCGACAATTTCAGGCATTTCATGTTTCCTAAGTTAGAACCTTACCTTGCATCAACAATTTCAGGCATTTCATGTTTCCTTGTTACAACCTTACCGTGCATCAACAATTTTGGGTGTATCATGTTTCTTTGTTATGTAATCTTTACCACGCATCAACAATTTCACAAAGAGTGTCACCAACCCTAGATCCATTGTTTTAAGGGTTTTGAGAAAGTTGGTTTGCTCTTGATCAGATGCAATTGATCTTGTAAGCTTCTTAGAAACACTGACCTTGTGGGTGGGAATATGTAGGGCATCAATCCGAGATGCAGGACTTAAGGGTTTAATTGAAGCACTTACAGGAGGTGTTTTGGTCGAGTTCACGGAGAATAAGTATGTTTTTTTGTCCTACTCGTCTCCCAAAAAAATTCCTTTTGTGCAAAAAGAAATTTCCATATATTTTATTTTGGTTTCTGTAACAAAGTATTATATATGGATTGCCAGAATAAATAAATAAATAAATAAATTGCACAACCCAAGTTACACATATGTTGCATAACCTGACTTCAGGGGTACATGATCTTTAGGACACTTATTTTTGCAGGGGGGGATGTTTTGGCTTTAGTTACACATATATTGTATTTCTAGGTTTGTTTCACTTGGAATGGGGTTTTGCCACAATGGGTTTTCTTTCTCTCTCTTTACTTATCTTCTTCTTCTACTACTACTTGTACCTATTGTTTCTGCATTGCAGTTACGAAACACTTTTACAACGGTTTATCAATTCTGTCAAAATCGGTGCATCTTCAGAGGTTGCCCAAGCAGCTCGCGCTCTTGGTATGTTTCTTGAGGGCTTCTTCATGTTGTTGTCATTAGCTCTCTTTACATCACTAGAAGGATCTCATCATGTAGAGAGTTAAGAGTTTAGGGTTTTTTGAACCTCTTAGTCCCACTTTTGGTCTATAAGCCATATGCAGGATTGCTATTTTTGTTTGCCAAAATTTTGCTTGCTGATGGAAGAAAATTAATAGAAAAGAAAAGAACAAAAAGGAAAAAGCCCAATAGTTGCCCATATGGCAATTCAATTCAGTTTTGATTGCAATAATCACGATCAAATTCAGTCAGTGCACACATATCTGTAGAGAGTTCTCAAATAGTGGAAGTGAGTATAGCTTGTTTTGCTAATTTTCTTTGGTTCAGTGTTGCTTCATATTTGAAGTGAGATGTTATTGGGATGACAAAAATTGGCAGGATTGCTGGCAATCACAGTAGGCGCAGGTGATATTGCTAAACAGATTAACGCTGAGGCATCACCGCACTTAGAAAAAGTTGCTAAAGTTGGCTCTTCACCTGCAGCCCGAGCTTCTGTAAGTCACGGAATCAAAAACTTGAGAAAGGGGGGAGGAGGAGGCAGGGAGGGGGGTGGGGGGTGGGGGGAAGAAACTCAAAGTTGAAAAGAATTTTGGATCTCAAGAAGGGTTTTTTAGGGTTTAGGGTTTAGTGTTCTCTGTCTCTTCTGCTATTTCTAATACCCTAAACCCTAAACCCTTGGCTACAAAGTAAGAACACAGAGCTGAAAGCTTAGTTTGGAGTATTTTCTGATACTTGATTCTGTTTTGGGTATTGTTGTGATGATATCGGGTTTCTATGATGTGGATCAGTGCTTGGACGCAATGGCAATATTAGCATTTGTAGGTGCTACTGAATTGGAGGCGACTGAATCGACAATGGCATTCTTTTGGCTGATTATAAGTCACCGAGCAAACCACTTTGAAGATCAGGTGAGATATTTCTTTCTCACAGTGATGAATCTTGTCTACAACTACAGTAGCAATCAGGACATTGATTATTTTCAAGGAGAATATATAATTGGCACCCATGCAAATTCCATTGTCACAACCATGAGTTGGTTTTTTGCAGAGAACTTTTTTTATTGATTTGTGTCCCAAAAAAAATTGTTTGTGCAGAAAACAGGAGCAAATACTCCACCAGGGACAGTGAAAGCAGCAGCCATTTCTGCATGGTCTTTGCTCCTCTCGACACTCGACCCAAAACGAGTCTCTTCTTCACAGCATGTTCAGATGTAAGAAAGAACATTCCTCCTCCCCCCAATGCAATTGGTCTCATTCCTGAGTTGTATACAAATTTTCAGTTTCTATTTGAGTTTTGAAATCTGAGTCTTCAGGTTGTTGTTGAAGACTGCCACTTCACATTGCGGGTGGTTGCTGGTTTTGAAATCAGGTGCCTTCCTGTTTTATCAAGGTTGCTAAAAGGTGACGATCTTGCTGTGCGGACAGCTTCAGGAGAGGCAATTGCTTTGTTATATGAGGTTACAAATTTCCTCTCCTTCACTGCTGCTGCTGCTGATGATGACGACGATGGTGATTCTGAAGATACGGGTGTTGTGAAGGAGTCAGTTAGAACATCATCAGAGAAACCGGCCACTTCAAAGTCTGCAATGAGCGTTGTTGGAAAAGCATTGGAGGCACAGGAGGCGCATGTGATGGAACAGATGAAGTCGTTGTCTGTCCATGCAGGCGGCAAGGGCCAGCCTCGGAAAGAACGGGCAATGCAACGCAGTGCTTTCCGAGAGCTTCTTGCAACGATAGAGGTAAGGAACCGACTTCTCATGATCCAACCAACCATCAGCATTTACAAAAGGGGGAAAAAAAATGCTTTCTTTCTGGTCAAAAGTCATGGTGAGGGGATTCACATTCTACTGTGAAGGAACTAACTCTGTGTTTTTCTATTGTGGTTTTCATGAAGGATGGTGTTGCCCCTGAGGTTTCAGTAAAATTACCTGCAGGCAACGTCTTGTCATTGCACACATGGAGTGACATCATTCAGGTAAATGTCTGTTCTGTGTTCCTGTCCCACTGCCCACCATGTTTTCTCAGCCATAGTAAATTGAGTTATTAGCTGTGGAATTTGGACAATGGCATCGGTTGGTGATGTTTGGGGTGTTGGATTTTGCAGCTAAATGTGTTGCGTCATTTTCTTGGTGAGGGGTTTCAGAGGCATATGCAGGTGGGTACCTCTCAGATCCATTTCTTTTGACAAACACCCATTTGTCATACTGTTGCACACCATATGGACTTGGGGCTTGAGCTGAATGGGTGTCCCTGGAAAAAAAAGCATACAAGAGCGAGAAAATATGGAGCACTGTGCTGACTAATTTTTCTTGTCTGTTGTTGGAGCAGGAGAACACACTATTGCATGAGATATTTGACTTTGTACCACAAGTTGAGAAAAACACACTTAGCAAGAAACAGAAGGTATTGTCATAAACACCAAAACCACATTCCTCTTTGCCACTTCCTCTCTGCCACCCAAACTCGAGAATTTCCATCTTTAGACAGAGAGTCTTTCCAGATTTCGAGATTGCCAACTTAATTCAGTTGTTGTTGCAGAGGATGTTCTTGTCGCCAAATTCAGTTATGAGCAAGGCACGCACGCAAGTGATGAATCGCCGTCGCTCATATTCACAGGTGGTTCCTCTCACTACTACTATTACTACTACTACTACTAACCTCTTCATTCTCTTTCTCTTCATTCCTCAATTGCATTTTTCTTCCATCCAGACTTTTGCTTTGGAAAGGTTGCAACAAAACCTGGACAATTCCATCATTGCTGCAATTCTTGTGGACTCTTTTTCTGGTGTTTTTCTGCAATGGGTTGTTTGCTAAAGAAGAGGAAACCGTCTCTTGTCTCTATATATCTACACAGAAAAGTTGTCACAAAACAGATTCCGTCTTCGTTCTAAATGATTTGACTTTTCCTTTGATGTCCGTGTTCTTTCTCTCATGACTTTTTTTTTTTGGCTTTGATGTCAGGATGTTCTTCTTGCTGACAACTCTTTTTCTTTTGTCACCTGTGCAGGCAGGTAACATTGGAATTTATGATGTGACCGAGGAACAAGACGAATAGAAACATGATGTAGCTACTACCATATACAAAAGAGAATAGGTACCAGGCTGCTGCTGATTCTCTGCTTGAAGCAGCAGTGGAATCAATGCTTCATTCACAACCCAAACATGGGATTTTGTTTCCTTCTCATTTATTTTCTCCCCCTCTGAATCATCAATGATGTTTCCCAAAAAAAACCTGCTTGTTGTGAGGGCCATTTTCCTGTTATAGGCAATCTGCAAAACTGCAATTATGTCATCCATTTGCTATCTTCCTCGTTGCTTGAGGGAATAAAATTGTTCACAATGGTTAGCACAAGTTCATTATATTGATTGGATTCTAACGTTTTCATTTTCATGTTCAGATTTTGTATCCCAAAGTTTTGTCACTAATTTGGTACCAATTATGCAATGATCCTCGCAAATTTTGAATCATTTGAAGGTGGTCACCTTGAAAATATGTGAACCCATGGTTCTCAATATATCAGTTGATCTTTTTCACATTTATGAATCTCATTCCAAAGAATAGAGTTATCTCTAAAGTAAAGAAAACACCCATGAGAACCTTGAGTTTGGTATGAGAACCTTGAGTTTGGTCGTAAACAAGGTGAGATTAAACAAAACCATGCAAAACAATACTACTTATTGTTTTGTGATGGTAACTTAAATTAGCGTTGATTTAATTTATTATTTATGTATATACAACATTGATAATATAATATGGGAATGGATGATAAGTTCAAAATGAACTTAATGAATAAGAAATGCCCATGCCCAAAACATTTTTAACACAATCTATTCAACGTTTTTTTGTTGTATAATGGACTCCTAAGATAACTTGAAACAATTTGAAAATAACATAGTTTGGGAAAATTTTCATACATACATTAATAGACTAGTATAATGAAACATTTTTTTTTTGCTTATAAAAACTTGTTTCAACTTATGAATCATTGGAATCAAAAATATTTTCCTTGAATGGCCAATTCTATTCTATCACATCAACATGGTTGGCTAACCCATTGTTTTCTAAAGATTGAATTAAGGAGGCATCATTGGCACCTTATATTGTGATTGCACTCAAAAATATTTTTAAATTATTAACAATTATTTTTATCATATAATACTGATAATAATATGTATTAGTTATATTCTTGATGTGTGATTGCAATTTGCTCAATGTGGTTGGACTCACAACTTGGACTTAACTTGAAATATTAATTAAGTAATCAATATGTTTGATATAATTTTTAGGGGACTATCCATGAATCATTAAACCTATTCATAACTCATTGCCTAACCTTATAATTTCACATGTACATTCCTTTTAAATATTTTTAATTTCATAATTACATGTAATTTTGATCATTGATCAGTAGAACTAAAATGTTTATGTTGTGCATGTTGACATGTTGACATCTATGTCACCTTTGATTAATAGATTTTAATCATGCTAATATAATCATAATCTACATATATGTGTCATGTATTTTCTATTG
>Ga0116231_10002681_pt1 | contig 37201 bp, 22 predicted proteins | sample S1TSphgellanicum_2_FD_89695 | JGI IMG/M metagenome (GOLD analysis project Ga0116231, IMG submission 89695) | Host-associated microbial communities from peat moss isolated from Minnesota, USA - S1T2_Fd - Sphagnum magellanicum MG | ecosystem: Host-associated > Plants > Peat moss > Unclassified...
AGTGTGTTTTTTTTCTTGTTGTTGGTTATTGTGTTTGTGGTGATAAAAAATTATAATATAATCTTTATTTCCCTCATTGTTTTTTTGGGCGTGGAAGGGGAGGTTTTGTGGGGGGGGGGGGGGGGGGGGGAGGCTAGCAAAAGAAAGCTATTCCAGCTTCTTTGCTTATGTCAGGTGGCGAGCAAGACGACAAGGAATATGACAAGCAGCTGGACCAGCGAGGACCTGTCCATCGTCACTGTCGCGGGCCGCTAGCTTGCTGCTCAGACCAACACGCTGCGGTTTAGTTACGTTCCACTAAGTTGCACTTGCACATCAATTGAGTATATACTTCAGCTTCAATATATGCTTGGCTTGTGTTTTGCGGTGGTATAATATCCAACAATAATATATTCATATTTTAGCTAGATTTTTATGATTGCAAGTTATATATATATATATAAAATTTGAATAGTTGACAATCCTGTACATTGTATGGATTTAATATCGTTGTTCAAGTTCAGCAATTCCTCATGCTTTCATTTTGCATTAAATAGAATATATAATTTAGTCGGTTTTCAACTTCAAACTAAAGATTTTATTCATATTATTCTTGCCACCACATGTTGTTGAACCTCTGTTGTTGTTCTTGCAAGTTGAGTTTGAATTAATCAAGAACTCTTGCGATCTTGTTAGTATATTAAGATTTTAGAAGTTCCATCCATGACATATGCACGATCACATGGTGAACATATAGAAACAAGTTCGTTTTGAGCAAGCTTGTTAATGTTTGTTAGTTTGACTCATGTTTTTTTAGTCACATTTTAACAAACTTGAAATTGAGAATTTAGTTTTTCACTTCAACTAATAAGAACTTACAGTTTCACTTATAGTTTTAGTCATACGTTTTTAAATTTTCAAATAAGTTTGTTTTCAGTTCATCAAAATAAATTTGTAATTAATTTGAATATCATTTTATATATGTAAATTTCAATCATATGTTGTTGAACCTTTAAACAAATTAGCTATAGTCAAAACATGTGACTTAAATAATATTTCATTTTTATCATGTAAACTTCGATCACATGTAATTGAACTTTTAAACAAGGTAGCTTTGATTTTTATCAAGACATGTAACTTGATTAAGAATTTGATTTTATTCATGTAGACTTCAATCACATGTGATCAAACTTTTAAAGAAGGTAGCTTTAATTTTTATCAAGACATGCAACTTGATTAAGATTTGATTTTATTCATGTAAATTTTAATCACATGTTGTTGAATTTTAATCAAAACATGCACAATGTTTTGTTTTTATCATGTAGACTTCAATCACATGCGATTAAACTTTTAAACAAGGTAGCCTTGATTTTTATCAAGACATGCAACTTGATTAATATTTGATTTTATTCATATAAATTTCAGTCACATGTTGTTGAACCTTTGAACAAGTTAACTTTAATCAAAACATGCACAATGTTTTGTTTTTATCATGTAGACTTCAATCACATGCAATTAAACTTTTAAACAAAGTAACCTTGATTTTTATCAAGACATGCAACTTGATTAACACTTGATTTTATTCATGTAAATTTCAGTCACTTGTTGTTGAACCTTTGGACAAGTTAGCTTTAATCAAAACATGCATAATGTTTTGTTTCTATCATGTAAACTTTAATCACATGTGATTAAACTTTTAAACAAGTTAGTTTTGATTTTTATCAAAACATGTAACTTGATTAAGATTTGATTTTATTCATGTAAATTTCAGTCACATGTGGCTGAACATTTAAACAAGTTAGATTTAATCTTTAATCAAGACATGCAATTTGATATAAACTTCAATCACATGTCAAGGTTGAACTTTTAAACATGCTAATTTTGATCTTTAATCAAGATAAGCAACTTGAGCAAGCTCTAATTTCATACATGTAAATTTTAGTCACATGTTGTTGAACCTTTAAACAAATTAAGTTTGATATTTAATTCAGATGTGTAACTTGAGCAAGATCTAGTTTCATTCATATGAATTTCAGTCCATCATGTTGAACTTTTAAATGAGTTAATTTTGATATTTAATCAGGACATGCAAATTGAGCAATCTAACTTCAATTGTGTAAATTTTAATCACATGTGTTATTGAACATTTAAATAAGAATTTTGACAACACATTGCAATTATAATTTAGTGGGTTTTTAGTGGTTTTCAACATGGCATGCTGTTGAACCTGTTTAAAAAAAGTTGACAACGTACTTTACAAGTACATAATTGGTTTTTCATTCATGGTTTTCAACCACATGTGTTATTGAATTTCTTTAACCAAGTTCATTTTTTATGATAAATGAAGTTAAATAATTTTGATCATGCTCATGCAAAATTTTAATAAAAAAAGTTTATTCATGTTCTTTATACTTGCATGTATTATTTATTTTGTTGGATTTTAATCATGTTGTTCAACTTTGCATGTTATTTCAAACCTAGAAAAATATTAATTCTAATAATCATATGTGATTTTAGTGAGACTTCATTCATTGTGTTGTGATGATTTCATTAAATTTAGGTTTTTCAACATAGGTTAAATGAACTTCATCAAAATAACTTGAATGTGATAGTTATTAGTAGTTTTGGTAGTGTTTCATTCATGTGATTCAATCATGTTGTTAAACCATTTAACCAATTCCATTGTAATTAAATATAAATGAAAAATTGTTGATATTTTTTTTAATTTTTGTTTAACCATATGTTTTCAAATTGTAAACAAGTTTAGTATGATTTTTAAACATTAAAGTTTTTAGCAATATTTCTTGATATTAAATTGTTTTAACTAACAAGTTAAATATGATATTATTTAATTGTGCATGATGTGGAATGTTTAAATGAGAGATGAGTCTTATGATAGTCATATGTACATTTTAATAGGTTTTCATTCATGTTATTATACCAAATGAAATTATGATCTAGTCAAGTTTGTTGGACTTTGTTGATTTCAATTTCACATGTCATGTTTAATGAACTTAAACAAGTTAATGGTCTACCTATTAATTTACATTCTAGTAGGACTTTAACAATTATGTATGTGTTAAATTAAACCTAAATAAGATACATGTTAAAAGTGATTATCATTTTATTTTGGTAAAATTTCATTCACATTGTTCAACCACATGTTATTAAACATGTTAACATTGAATGTTACATTTATCACATTTGAGAAGAAAATATTCAAAATTTTCAATCACACATTTGATGTTGAATTTAATCTAAAACTTAATGTTATAATAATTTAAATTGACATGTTGTTTGAAAGATATGGTAGGAATTTATTCAAAAAATTTATTCACATTTTATTAAACTTGTAAATAAGTACATTCAATGATGTTTTCAATATTTTTGTCACATGTTTGCACCATTAATTATTTTTTAATTACTAAACTATGTATGTTTTAAATTATTTTTACAAATAAAAAATAAAACAATAGAAGCAAATGATCATTATTGTTCTATTCAATCACCATCTATTGAGCTTTTGAACAAACTTTCATTATGGTTACATGATTTTGTTTATGTGACAATTTTTTTCAATTGTTAGATGTGATCAAACTCTATTTGATAGTAATGTCTTCCCACTTCTTTTATTATAATTTGGTGAATCCAATTGAAAGTTGATATTTCAAAGCTATAACAACATCAATTGCACTCTGAAAAGATCCACAAAATGGTGTTGACCATTTACATCTTTTGTCTACCCATATACATGTACTATTAATTCATGGTAATGCATGTTTTTAGTAAAATATTCAAGCTTTGAAGGATAAGTTTCTTTTGTAATACTCTTGGTGCAACTAGCACTTTCACAATTGGATTTAGATTTAATTTCACCCCTTCAAATTTGAATGCGTTGAATCTGCACATTGTCTTTTATTCACATAAAAATGTATCTATTAAAGTTGTGGGTATGAGCCATTTATGTATATGATTCAACACAAAATGACAAATATGTCCTTTAAATATATAAAAATTACAACCGACGTAGTGAATAATATAAATATTATGTGTAAAAGTTATTCTCAATGCATCACATGCATGTGATTCAAATCGTGCATATCAATCAAATATGAAAAGAGAGGGGGGGGGGTGGGGGAGAGCAAAAGTTCTTTCCAACTTCAACTTTTTAAAAGGATAACTTATATTATATTTGATGTGCTATGATCTTTTGGTCGACATAGTTCATTGCTACAAGATTGGGGTTTAGTTTGGCCATCCAATTCATGATGGCACTTTAAAAGTGAACTTTACTGTAAAGTGAACTAGCCCACCCAGTGCTTTCACCTTGGGTGAAACTTGAATCATTCATGTTGACGTTTATAGTAAAAGCAATTACTAAGGTAATTCATTAAGGTCAATTTTTTAATTATTCAAATAATCATTTTAATTTAAAATAAAAGCTTATAATTTGTGAATAATTTATATATTGCATTGTGCTTATGTGTAAACTTACAAAATATATTTCTGTTAAATATAATGTACACACCTTTATGTACACACACATTGTTCATACATATATTTAATACTTAACATGTTATAACCAATATATTTCAGAATATTATAATAAAAATAAAATAAAATATTTCGTTATGACGTAATATACTAGTTATTTTATAATGTAATATGAAAAATTAATACCAGTTTTATTATTAATTAAGATAAATTATTTTTTAATACTTCATTTTATGTCAAATATCATAACTTGTCAAATCATATTTTCTTATGAAAAGTATTTTGTGAGTGACATTAATCAATAAAAAAAAACTCAAATGGGTTTTCTTCTAAATGATTTGAAGTTTTTATGTATTATGATTTGTATTTTATAAAAGTATGACAAATTCATTATTGGTGAGTTCATTATTTCATTATTGGTGAATTTGTTGAGTTAATTCAGTATCTTCATTAACTAAACTTTGAAAGGAAAAAAACAACCAAAGTGATAATGTTTTGTACAGTCTACTAGAAAAATGATTTTATACACTTTACAGGCCAGTGTACTTCATCCAAAGCACTATTCAGAGGTCACTTTAGTATTGTACTGTGTACCAGGAACCAAAGTGTTTTTATTTTCCCCCCAATTTTGTGATGTAGCTGAAGTGGTGATCATTCATCAGATAATTTAGCCATAATTGGCGATAAGAAAGTATGAAAATAAAAACATTCCAGCATCCTTCTATTTTTTTTGGCTACCTGTTACCACTTAGGATAGAATTTGGAGATTTTTATAAAATTTAAAGAATTTTTTTCAAATTTCAGATGTTGTGTCACTGGCTAGCATCCTACAAGGGATTTAGCATTAAATGGCAAATAGGTTTTTAGAACTTATTTAAACAATCAAAAAAATTAGTTAAAAAAATGCTACCAAACTAAAAGGAGAGTCCAAATGTGACAAAAGTTTTTTTGAAATTTTCTCTTCCTCAAATTTGATGATTTTTTTTCAGAAAAAACGGGAAAATTATCACAGAATATTTCCTTTCTATTTTGATTTCTCACATTTTGCTGAGATTTTGCACTAAAAAAAAACCCGATGGTGAAGACACTCTAAGCCATTGAATTTTTCAATTGTCACTTATTAGATCTAATAATGCACGACCGCAAATCAAAGTTGACAAAGAAGATCGATCATATGTAAACTTTTCATAAGTGATATTTTCTTTACTCTCAAGACCAAGCCATTCATATTTTGTTAATCTTCAGGCTAGAGGTCTCAATGTTATAGCACTAACTAGAGCAAATTTAACTGAGAGCAGTTGTTCATCCAATGTAGTTTGAACTCCTTCCAATTGGGGGCTCCCCTACTTTGAGGGTTGCAGCCTTGAGGGCTTTATTAGCCTGAAGGTGTAGGTCTGGAAATTGGGGTTTAGGGTTTAGGGTTGGGGGAGGGCCCCTAAAATGAGCCCTCTCCCCCAACCCCCTTCTTTAAAGTGCAAATGGCTTTTTAATGCGAATTGTGAAAGGTCCTTGCAATCGATAAAAACACATGTTCTTCTCTGGAGGGAGATGCTTTGAAATACAAAGGAAGAAAGATTTGGAGTGTTTTATGCATAAGAGGATGTTTTTTTGAATGGTAATCAATCTTCTTCTCCTTTTGGTGGTGAAGTTTCAGTATTTTGTGAAATTTTTGTTTAGAATTTTTTTTGGAAAAAAACTTGTTTTTATCAATGTGAAGTGTGTTGTTTCAGCAAAATTTGCGACATTTGCAAAAAAATTAAATGACAAAAGAAAGCTGCTTTTATCCTTTGGCTCAAAAAGGTTTCATCACCACGTTTGGCGTATTCTTCGTAATTAGGTAGGTACTAGATTATTAATAACACAAACAAAAAAATAATTGGTCAAATGTCTCACAATCTCTATGGACAACACATAACATTCGATTGTGGTGAATGCATTGTACAACCTTTAAATTGATGATAATTTTGTTACAAATCGTCTTTTCTATGAAAATGGGTTAAAGAATAATGTGGGAAACTTGCATGGATTGTTACAAAAGTACGTGCCATTGCCAAGCTTGTGTTCCAACTAACCCACTTCATATTTCAATCTTGCAAGCAATTCAATTTTGTGATCAACACAAAGAGTGCATAAGGTCTTCACAATGCGAGGAAAATCAAGGTGTAAGCAAGGCCAACTATATATATGGCTTTGCATGTCTGTTGATGCTCAAAAGAACCAACTAAAAAACTCACAATTTTAGTTCACTTAGATTCTTGTACTTAATTCTATCAGTTCTTTTAACAATTTTTCATCTTTTCAATGTGAGAATTATTGTGATAAACTTTTCAGTATAAGCACAAAGGTTGAAGTCCCACCAATAATAAATAGCAAAAAAATTGTCTTTTATAGCCATATGATTACACTTGTTTGGACAAAGTTTGTCAAAATATGGTTTGAGACATTATCTACAACAAGACATTCTTTTAAGTTTTTCTTAATCAAAATAGCCACCAATTGCAAAAGTTGTGTCCATTTGGCATATCCAGAATATTGTTATATCAACTGGTGTTGGGTGTGTATATTACATTAGACATACCCTCCATGTTACTATAAATTAAATTTGAATCTTATTTATGCTTACCCACCATGTAAAACAAATTGAAAAGAATTTCATGCAAAAGTTGTCAACAAGAGTGTCACTAAACAAAACATTCCCAAAGTTTCAAAAAACAAATAGCGATGGGCCAATTAAATTGACTCATTGTAAATAAACAAAGTGAATAATAAAAAGCTTTGGGATACACCACAACAAATTAATACGAATCATATTAATAACCAAGCTCTTGTAAAAACCTAAGTCAAAATTGTTGATGAATTAAATTAAAAATGAGTTTCTTTTTTACAGTTCCCTTGTGTAAGTGTAAAAATATATATTTAAACTCAAATAAGGTAAATGTAAATGTCTAAAATTTGGCAAGATAAATATAAATCATTTACACTTACCATGTTTTTACACAAAGGATATATGTCTATTTACACTTACCCTCACAACATTGGTTATGACCCCGATCACGAACAAACCAAATGACATATATTATGACTAGGTACTTTACTCTTTTATAAATTAAGAGATTTTAGAATGCATATTTATACATTAGTTTTCAAATATAATTAAAATCAATTTGTGCCTTATGAAAATCCTTGATGATTTTATTTTGACAATGCTAGATGGATACTTCTTTAAGGTGAATCATGGTAGGTTTTTGCAATATTGAAAAAAAACAACTACCAAAATTATACATACCAAAACTTGGAATGACTTGAATTAATGCTTTGAATTAAAAAATAAACTTACATTTTAGAAGCTGAAATCTAATGTAAAAGCTTTCAAATAGGTCATTGTTTTTTAACCAACAAGATCCATCTTTATCTTTGGAAAGGGTATAATATCCATGAATGGCATGTGGGATAGTGTAGGTATTTGCAAGATCAATACATGAATTTCGACCAATTTTTTTTAGGGCCTTGAATCTTCAATAAGGAAAACTTACATTAGGATGATGTTCCTAACCAAGTTCCATATAATGATTTATTATTGATATTCAAGATCTACAACACATTTTAGTTGACAATAAAGATTAATAATCATGTTTAAAGTTTCTTATCACATCCCCAAGGAAAATTTCAATTTAAAATGGTCTCATGAACATATAATACTTGATTTTCTTTAGATCACAAGTGCAACCAAATAATTTAAATGGTTAATGGTCTTTAGAACAATGCCATTATTCAAGTTGATTTTTTTTTCCCAATGCTTATTTTTAACTAAACAACTTTGTTGACTTAATAAATGTTAATAATTACTTGTTGATCTAATTTACAAGGTAATATTACTAGTTAGATAATAGATTGACTTCAATTAGGGACCTAGACTAATGGGTTAACATTTTTATTTCTAACATTTTTAAAATCATGTCATCGTGGCATTTAAATCGGGTGAATGTCTTGTTATCAAATATTTTATTTCTATAATGAAATATTCACATTAAACGAATTATGAGACAAGTTTTCAAAATATCATCATATTTAATAGTGAACCTATAAAAATCATTTACACAATCAAATCCATTTTGACATAGATTTCAATCCAAGCAACATAAGGGGACGTGCAAACTTTAATTATTTTTAATAGAGATCTTATCTCAAATATATATTCATACAACATTCATTTTCACATACTTCCAAAAGAAAATACTCTTTTACGTCTAAAGAGTATCTATCAATGTTGTAAGAGTGTGTTCTACTTTATAAATTCATGGACGTAACAACATGAGATTGGTCCAATCTAGTGCCTTTTCCTTTGTGTGTTCTTATAGTTGTGAGTGGTTGTGATTCCATTGGCTATTAGATTGGATTTATGACTTGTGGGCCGGAGTACATACATAAACTAATACATTGGACATAGCCAACATGTCATTTGGAACCTTTCTCAAAGGAAAGTCCAAAGTGCATGCTTTGATTTAGTACTAGCCTAGGTCAATCAAAAGAAGTCCCCTACTTTGTGATACACCTTAGAGTGAATGTAAAACAAGATTCTTCCATGGACTCCAAAAGAATTGCATTCTTACTAGTCGAACTCCCTTACATCTTCACCATTTTACTTTTTCTCAAAAATGAAATTGTGGAGATAACACATCTCAACAAAACTTCCCAATATTCTTTTGATCTCTCCAATTCCAACTTTGTTACAACACCAAACATTTCTTAAATGTGTTAATATCCTTTGGATGTGATGATTCAAGTAAGCTTCACTCATTTGAGTCAAAATCATCGAGTACACAAAATTGAATGTGAAAACTAAATGAGTTTGCATTTTGTTTCTTTTATTTTGTTTGTATTACATTTTTCACAATCATTTTACAATTATATATTCATAATGCTTTTTTTAAATTTATAAAGCCATGTCTTCACTTAATACTATGAAGTGGATGGAAATTGAATCAACTTAAACCTTCTAGGAGGTACCCATAGAAAAAGAATTTAAAAAAATTATCCCATGCATTTAAACCATCTCCACCATTTTATTTTTTCTTCCTACTAAACTTCACACCGAGGGGACAAAAAGAAAACCAGTGAAAAGGGTACAAGGGATTTTTTGGGGGAAAAAATGCTATGCTCCAAAGTTACCACATTTTGAGGAAAAGTATCCTGAAGGTGCCATATTTAGGCAATAGGTCAAAACATAGCAAGATTTTAAAAACAATTCTGCTTTCCTCAGATCTGACTTTTAGCCAAATTTGGCACATTCCTCTTGTGGACAATCACCAGTTCACCTACCTCACAAAATTGAAAGAAAAAAACCTTGATGTCCACCATTGAGATGTCATATAAACTTCGCAATGCATTTTAGGCTTGGAAAAAAACAAGGTTCAATTTAGTTCTCTTAGGTCTTGTATAATTTGGTGGCAAAAAGTGATGGAGTCAAAGAGAGAAATAAAAAATGATTTCCTACAACAATTGGTACTAGGCAAAAAGGTTTAGGGTTTCAGAGGTGGCCAGGTCAACATTGCATCCTCAAAATTTCACAAGCCCGAGCTTTAGGCGGTGTTTTTTTAAAGGAATTTCTTTTTGTAGCTAAAGTGGCAATCATTCCTTCAAAGATGTAGAAAAAGTGGCAATCATTCCTGGTATCATGTAATCAAATCTGGTTAATATAGGAAGAAATAAAGTAGAAATATTTTATAATTTTTTTATATGTTTGGCTATACAACAAAAATCACATATGAATTAGCCAATTTTTTCTGTTTTTTTCTCTCACTTCTTGCAACTGAAAACCTCCAAAATCATTTTTTTTCAATTTTTTATTTCTCATTTTGATGATATATCACCAATAATAAAAAAAGACTGGCCTTGCGCTTTCTCAACCATCAAACATGTATGTGATAAAGGAAACATGTTGAAAACTAGATCGCCCCTACATCATATGACTTAGATGACCAACTAACCATTTGCAGAAAATTTGATTCAAAATCAAACATTTAAAAATTTTGAGAAAAAGGGAAGGGTACTAGTTTAAGTTTTAGCAATTGGCATGGATCCTTCTGATCTAAATTGGATTGAAAAAAAGTGTGAAACACATCTTTGTTGGTTAGATACACAAACAAACACTTTGCATATTTAGGTAGGGTTTAGGGTTTAATGGCAATCTCTAGATAAAGGGCTTAGGGTTTTTATGCACATTTTTGCATAACTTTAGGTTTAGGAATTTATGCACGTCTCTGCACAATTGTTTAGGATCTTATGCGTGCATCTCAGCCTAAAGGTTTAGGGTTTAGGGTTTCCATGTGCAATCTCTGCAGAAAGATTTAAGGTTTAAGGGTTTTATGTGCATCTCTGTCCACAAAGTTTTAGGGTTTAGGGTTTTATTCACATTTCTGCTGTGAAGGTTTTGGGTTCTCTTCATATTTCTGCATGTGAAGGTTTTGGGTTTTGCTGGGTTTCACATGAAAATGTGGCCCAAAAGCTTGAGTTGTCAACTCCACACATGGACATGCTCTGGCCTTCCACAATGGAATATGTCTTGTTTGTGGTAGCACATACACAGTTTGCACAGGAAGCGACAATGGTCAAGACAGTTGTTGGCAGAGATATTAGTTTTGAACATGAAGCTCCAGCTTCATGATGAGTTCAAGCTGAACTAAGAACGCAAGACTGAATATACTTCCTAAATGTTCAGGACTCACGGATATTGAAACAAGTTTGGAATTCTGAATTGAATTTTCATAACAAAAAGATCAATTGCAGCTCATTTACACATCAAGTTCATTACAAATAATATTGTGAAGGACAAGCTGAAGCAAGTGCTGCAACAAGCTCGGACACGTTGCAGTTTATTTGCAGATCTAATTGCATTGATCAAGATTAGAAAATGAAAATTTCTTTATAAAGCCATGATCTGCATTAGCTGCCAATGCAAAAATCGCAGCTAGCTAGATTTTATAGCTCTGGATATAGCTAGGTTCAGAGCATAATGGTACTAATGCATCAATTGCAAGTGTAGTCGAGATCTGCGTTTCTTCTTGGCAGCCATAGCTATGGCTAGCCGAAAGGAAATATTGCAGGTAGGCTGAGTCCTGGCTGATCTAGACAACATATATATATATATATATATATATTTACTGCAGCTAATTGCAGTACTGGAGTTGTTGCTGAACAGATTTACAAATTTTTCTTTTTGCTGAACAGACGTCACACGTAATTGCAGTTAAGATGAGAAACGTAAACTGAGAGAAGCGATTACAAACACAGTGGTGGACTCGATAATCACAAAACAAAGAGATATAAACAGCTCGTCATGGGCTTCCAGCAGTACTACACTACAGATCATTGCAGATCAACTACTACTGCAGTAACAAACATAAATCACGAGAGTACAACTAGATTAGTATCAAGATTCCATCATGATCACAGCTGACGCTAGAACAAACTGCAGGCATATCATGAAAACAAAAAGGTAGTCGAGATTTTTACATCCAGTTCTCATCGACTATGAATGTCTTGCGGGCAGCGGCTCGCCTTCAACTCCAATGAGCTCCCTGCACAATATGCCACATACTTACTAAGAGGTGATCATCAGACTTGCAGTCCATCAACAACGACATAGATCACGGCCAGAAGATACTTAATATATTTCTTCCAGGACAGAATCATTTGGTAAATGAGTATCGAGTACACGTCTTAATGTGACCGACAAGGAGCATGCCGTGTTACTTGCAAGTTGCATGATGGATTCGGAATCTCAGTCGCCCATGTATGACACGGGTTTGAGTCAGTTGCAGCTAGCTAGCCTGCTCCTCCTTGATTGTGTCGTGATCACATCCGTGAACAAAAACAAAATGAAACCCCTTGGTTGCACACAGCTTGGCACGAATCACTCCCCACCTGCACCTCCCTATATAACTTGCGATTGGACACCAAAAAACTCTGAGAAGAGCCGGGAGCAACGCAATTATGTGAGACAAAATTCAACAAAAAGACTTCACCATATCTCTGGGAATCCACCCAGCAGTCCATTATTTATGACTACACAAACAAAAGTATACACCGGTCTTGAAGAGCAAAAGGAAATAAGAAAATTCGTGCTTCACGACGGAGGCGTGACATGATCGACGTCCTGCAAGAAATAAATCTCCCAGGCTGCATCAAAACTGTAATTCTCAGCTGCAGGGTCTCAAAAACCAGATTTTTTTTTGTGTGTTCTTTTTTTTTTTTTTGCTTTTGGGATCAATTTACAACGACCGAATGGATCTCAGCACCCGACGCGTATATAAAATTTGCAGTAGCCTAGTGCGAATTAGAGACACGATCATCGAGCTTTAAAAGATTCGAGCGTCATGAGGATGATCTGAGCTACACCCCTAAAATAATTACACTAAAGCTACTGCAGGCTCGTGAGCGAATCGTGCCAAGCCGAGGCGACGAAGGGACGGCATCAAACCTAATGTAACCTTAAGCACTGCAACTGGAATATCAGATCTCAATTGGACTTGCTCGATGCAGCGGAAGAATTGCAGGAAGGTGATGTGCCTTGCAAAACTAGCAGCTAGAACTCCATGCCTGCAAATGAACGACGGATCATGCTGCAGAATATTATACACATAAGATGTGGACTTGCTGCAGGAGAACTAGCTAGAGAAGCTGCTTGCTTTATAGCACACAATTTTGCAGATGACGCAGATCGAGTGCAGAAGAAGAACCAGACATATAATTCATTTCAATGCCGTTATTGTTTTTCTTTTTTCTTTCTTTTGTTTTGGTTCGTTTTGTGTGGAACAGCGCAATCAATGCAAAGGACTACGACTCAGCACAGCGTCCACCTCTCCTAGAACGCTGACGACCCTTTTTCCCGCTGAGAAGATCAGATTTGTCGGCCACAAAGCATGAGCAAGAATCAAAACGGGAGACGGTGACACGCAGGGCCCAGGGGGAGGCCGCCGGGGCCTCCACCCACCCATACTCTGGATCAGTAGCTGCTACTCTGGCTCGAACTGGACACGTGTATGTTTTCAGCTCCTTCCGACACTTGTTTCTATTTGAAATCAGGCCTAGTCATTAAACTTGTTGCACTGGGCTAGCTATTATTGGGTCATGTCTAGAGTCAATATTATACTTTTCATGTACTTCTCTCACTAGTACCCACTATCTCATATCATATCAGCTAATTTTAGTAGTTTTATTTTATTTCAGTATTTATATTCGATCTTATCAGCTAATTTTAGTAGTTTTGTTTTAATTCAGTATGTATATTCCATCATATCAGTTAATTATAGAAGTTTTATTTTATTTCAGTATTTATATTCGATCACATGCAGTTAAACCTCTTAACAAGTTAATCATAAATTAATGATGTTTGTTTTAACAACTCACGTCAATTATATATTTTTAAATAAACTCTTCACACGTTAAAATCTATTATTAAGTTCTCACATTATTCAATTTAATTGCAGAACTTTGGTCATTATTGTACATATTTGATAAAATATTATATGAACATGATTTTATCTTATAGTGCAAATTTTCGATGGTGGAGATTTTGTGTAATTGTCAAGTTTTAACCATCCAAAAATAATGATTTAAAAGCTACATGCTTCATTAAATTCGTTGATCAACGATTTTATAGTTGAATCTTGATCCTGTAAGACGTCGAACTTCATGGAAAAAACTTAGCACGACCAAAATCCATGCAATAATTAGATCAACATGAGTTGAATGTTTCATGATAATTCTATTGCAAGTACACATGTAAGACACTTCATTTCTCAATTTTAGAATGGAATTAAAGTTAGATTGCAAGAAACATTATTTGTGCTCATGTTATGTATGATGTTAATCACGTGGTGATTTTCTTGGTGAAAAAAAGTATTTTGACATTTTAATTATTGCACTCACTATCAATAATTGCAATTATAATTTAAAGGTTCAACAACATATGAACGAAATTTTTTACATAATTCAATGTTTGCAAAAAATAAAATTACAACAACCAAAACAAATATGAGATCAGCCTTTTTATCACATATATGAAAATATGTAGAGCCACGTGAAATGAAGTGAGATGAATTGACTATTATTGGGTTGCCGGGGGTGTCGGTGTTAGTGCTTAGACTGAGTACTGCAGAACTTGCTCAAAAGGTATAGACTTGTCTAAATTCACAAGATAAATGAGGATGTGATTCTTATCCTCCATGTGCATTGTTTCATGATTGTGGATCTATATATATACTTAGATCGTGAAGAAACATTTGTAGCACACGGAACAACAAATTAAGCTGCTGGCCAGGGTGATGATCATGTGAAAATAGATTTTATACATATAGATCATGTGTGCGCGAGACGAGACCTACATCTATATTATTAGATTGCAGTTTGGTAGCTGCCATCCTTACCTGCAAAAATAAGGCAACGTTCATGTACAGCTGATCATCATAGAAATAATGCAGCGCCATATATATATATATATATAGAAGCTGCATGCTGCAAGTTCTTTACTTTTCATGGTACCTGCTGGCCAGATCCTCGATGACCATCCGTTTGATGTTTCTATATTAGACCCGTCCTGCAGGAATTGTTACGAATCTTTTCAGATGCAGCTGTGCATGCACAATTGTATGGGGGGGGGGTAGCCCCCACATATTGATGATCAGTCATAAAATTCAAAAGAGTCCTTGCATCCAGGTCGATGGAGTGAGGATCAAAGGCAACCCAACGTTTGGTCCACCAAGTATCCACATCGATCATCATGATGACGTTAGATAGTGTAACTTACACTCAGTCCTGACATGCAGGTGCAGATTGGATGACTACTTTTATTACTGAATCCTTGTAGGCTTGAGCATTGCAGTAATTAGAACTTCAATACTAGATGATGATATATACGCTGCTGATTGGGAAATACAATACATTTGGAGACTCAATTACTAATGCAGCTAGTACCTAGTTGCAAATTGCAATGGTGGTATAATTTCGATTGCTAGCTTTGAAGTGCAGATCCTTGATTATCATGCATCACTCCATAGACCAAAAGAATATTTTACCAAATTTTTTTTTGTGATAACCCTGCTGCAGCAGCATTAATTTTTGTTTTTAATTCTTCATGAGACTAACTAGTCCCGATGCAGATCATTTCTGTTTCCATCAATTAATTCTAGAAAAATGCGGTACTATTTAAGCTGTATTCATGTCCGATACCCTCATCAGCTAGCTCTATATGAAAATCAGATGCACACTCATGAATTATCAGTAAGTAGCTAGCTAATTCCTGAATCCTGATCCAGACGTACATCAATTCACGCATGCAGCTGTGATCCTGCTGGTTCTTTCCCGTGCTGTCAATATAGATCTTCATGTAAAGCATGAGAATCTATGCACTGCTTTTCTGCACCAGCTCCTCTTCCCTTTTTGCCAATGATTCCACTCAGCTACTAGGCTTCTAGATGTCCAGACTTTCCTTTCACACTAGAGGACATGTATTGCTCTTGTTCATTTGACACTCATGGGAGATGAAGTCCACGCAGCTAATAGGCTTCTAGATATCCAGACTTTCCTCTTCACACTAGAGGGCATATATTGCCCTTGTTCCTCTCACATTGTTGGGTCATCTCCCATTGCTTTCACGCTGGGACACAAGAATCACCCTTTGCTTTCACACTGGGACACAATTACCCTTTGCTTTTATGGGGGACATAAGAATTGGGCCCTTTGCTTTCACACTGGAACATAAATTGCCTTTCACACTGGGACATAAGAATTGCCCTTCGGTTTCACACTGGAACATGAATTGCCTTTCACACTGGGACATAAGAATTGCCCTTTGCTTTCACACTGGAACATAGATTGCCTTTCACACTGGTAAATACGAGTATCCCTTTTCTTTCACACCAGAACATAAATTTCCTTTTACACTGAGACATAAGAATTGCGCTTCGCTTTCACACCAGAACATAAATTGCCTTTCACACTGGGACTACATTTTCCCTCTAATGTACTATATATCCTCCTCCTCCTGAAGTTACCATATCCAGCCACCAAGGGCCATGTGAACATTGGAAACACATGGGGAATGTAGAATGTTACCCTCAAGTGAACAATTTAAATGAACAGTTCTAGTTCACTTGCCTGCAGATGTCAATTATTTCAAAATTGCACAATCCATTTTCACTAATTTTACATTAAAATCACATACATGAACTTGCATGGTAATGTGCCACAAAAAAACACTAGTCTCTGAAAAATCTTCACAGATCTATCAAGTACTTTTTTTATATATAAAATGTAAAATATGAATTTATACTCCAAATCCCTTGAATGTTATGAAACCATCAATAAACATTGAGTTTATGGTAATTTTGAACACAAATTTTGAAAAACTTTTATGTAATGAAAGTTACAATATTTTTGTAATTTTTATCTAATATTTTTTAGTTCATATATATATAAAGGCTTACTTCTATTCGCCATTTATCTAGCTAGCAAGGATCAAGAGTTGTATATTTTATTGAAATTGTTGATAAATAATTTTGCCAAAGAGTAATTGCACCTACAAAATAGAGGAAGTTCAATTTAGAAGCTTTTGGCATTTAGTTCAATTTGTACACATATAAGTTATCATAAAACCCTTTATTCACATATTGGATTTTTGAGAAGTATAACAACTCAATTTAATTATCGAGTTTATGAAAAAAAAAGAAACAAACTGCATTCAAGAACCAAAATTGTGAACAATGCCAAGCACAAAACACGTAATATAAGCCACTGTGGCAAAGTGACTTGTTCAAGATCCCCATTAGGATTTGAAAGTCTATAGGGTATCACATATACTGGATGATTAGTAAATTTATGTGTAAAGTTCCCTATTAACATAATTGGGAAGTTGTCATCATAAATAATATGTGCCATCTAAGTTGACATGCTAATGGTTAAGTTTTTAATTTAGAACTAAATTTGTTTCCTTTGGAGGATGTGATCAAATGTCAAGTAAAATATTTATATCACAATTCTCTTGAAGGCTACAAGTTCATGAATTGTCAATCTTCTTTTGTTGGACAATGGCATCAACTAATATTTTTAAATGAGATTAATTCATAGAGGCAACAAAGAGTTCACAATGAACTCAACATGCACATTTTGCAACACACTCCCAATTATGTAATTTATAACATATTGAGATGAAATAGTGTTACTCGACCATTTGTCCACTTGGGGTCTAATAGTTGCACAAGCTTGACTTTGAGGGCGTGACCCAAAAATTCCTTTTCTTTAGGAGCTATGAACATAGACGCCTCTCGATTGCATACAAGGACCCCCTTTATAAACTTGGGCTTTGCATAGCTATGCATTACCAATGACAGTCATTTTTTATGTTTTCTTATGTTTTCATATTTTTTCAATAGTTCATCATTATTTATGTCAATGTCAAATTTAATTTGAATTAATATAAATACCATGGACATGAAAAGGCCTGTGTTAATTTGTCTTTTCATATCCATGCTGGTGGCCATGGAAAATGAATGAGGTAGTTAAAAGAATAGGAGATAGTTAATAGAAAAGGATTTAGGTAAGTATTAGAAAAGTTAGTAGAAAAAAAAGACAATTATTAAGAAAGTAAGGTAAAGTGAAGCTTAAAAATGAGGGAGTTGTTTCAAAAATTGTTTCTTGAATTGATTGAGGACAACCATACATAAAATTATGAAAAATTAATTGTCACCATATGAAAGATTATGCAAAATCTCCCATACACCAATTCCTCAAAATTTCTCATCACTGAAATTGTCATTCCAACTGCTTCAAAAGTTCAACATCCAACAACACCTTGACATGCCCACTCTTGAAAAATGTCTGAAAAAGTCCAAAGATTGGGGGAAAAAAAATTCTATACAGCCCAGTTTCTGGATGCCAAGAATTTTTTTTAAATATATGATTTTGATGACAGAGGCTAGGCTTCCATGAGGAGTTTGAAATCTCACCCATGAGAACAGTTGCAGACTTGTAATGTTTAAGAAGAAGAAAAAGAAGAATCGTCAGTCCTCATGGGGTCATGTAGAGCTCCTGATTTGTGTCATGTTCAACCTGTGAGCTTTTGAGAAAGAATGAAGGGGGCAGCATCCATCTGACCACAAAAGCTAACTTTGTGTGTATGTAGCTTATGTAGATTGACCCTTTTGATCTGCCTTAAATTTTGTGTGAACAGAGCTTATGTAGATCGACCCTTTTGATCTGCCTCAAATTTTGTGTGAGTTTTGCTTTGTTTCAAGTTGGCATCACCAGTTCCCATAAAAAGAACAATGGTCTCTTCCAGAGACATCTGATTTTTTTAAAGAGGGGATGAATGCAGAACATGCCGACTTGGTGAATGCACTTAACATCAAAAGGTGAGTGAGGTCACATCTGATTCAAAGAAAAGGGGACGAATGCAGAACATGCTGACTTGGTGAATGCACTTAACATACAAAGGTGAGCAAGGTGACATCCGATTCAAAGAAAAGGGGACAAATGCAGAACATGCCAACTTGGTGAATGCACTTAACATACAAAGGTGGGTGAGGTCACATCTGATTCAGAGAAAAGGGGATGAATGCAGAACATGCCAACTTGGTGAATGCACTTAACATCCAAAGGTGTGGGACGAGTTAGACGGGTTACTTGGTTCCAAGTTCCCATTGGTTGTAATTTCATTTCTTTGGGCTTGGCTAAGGAGTAGGTACGTATTCATTGCCATGAGCCTGGGCTACACAGGTTGCCATAAACCTAACTTACCTAGTCAAGGTGTGGGCAATCCGAGACCACATTCATGCATTAGGTGTTTGTGGAATAGCGAAAAGGTTATTGCTTATTACCACCGACCATAAACCATGATGTTACATATACGGAATGTTGTGAAATGTGGCTAGCCTCTCAATCCTGGGTATTTTGGATACTCTTATTGCACAGATAAGAAGCCTGGGTGAATATTCCTCTTCATCAAGAAGCATCCATGATCTTTGATTAGGAAAAGTGTTTGAAAAAAAAAAAAAAAAAAGCCTGAGCTCGTTACCTAATGCTATAAGAATATTGTTTTAACTTGGGGTCTCTTGACCTTTGATTGGGTGGAAGCACACTAAGCCTTTCAAAAATTGTTGTTACAAATATAATATGTTTGCTTACATTTAGTTTCTTTTGGTAGGTATGGACATCTTCTTTTTCTTTTTTTTTTGTGTTAAATTTATTTGATTAGTTTAAAACTTCAGCTAGTCAATTTTTTAATAAAATCCAATAAACATTGACAATTTTGAATGATATGGAGTATATTTGGGATGAAAGAATACTTATCATGGAGTAGGAAAAATTGCATGTATTTCAAAACTACAGTTGTCAATGGAATTTTTTGGTGGATGATATTGATCAACTAAATTTAAGGCCATTCAAAAGTTTAGGATTATTTTATTGATTTTTTTTTAAAGTGTTTTTTTGTACTTTTAGAGCAATTTTAAAGTTGTAATAGTTTCTTCTTTTTTTTTTAAAACCACTACCATAGAAAAGAGGAAGAGATATTATAATTGTGCATTGCATTATTTTTTCAATTTTCTTTTGTTTTGGTAATGTTTCATGAGCCATAAACACATTGAAGCCCTATGGTTGTAAGAAAAAGCATATGTTATATATTATATATACATTGATTGTATACAATCCTCATTATTTAATTGTTTAATCAAGATTAGTTTTGACTTAAAGTGAGTTTTGAATTCCCAAACTATAGTCATGCACATTTTTTTTTTAAATTCTTGTGTTTAAGATTGCCAAAGGATGTTGGATCAAAATTTCAACTAACTACATACAATGATATTGGTTATTCATCACCTTGTTTTGCCAAAAAAAATTCAATCCCAATGTGCTTTCACATGATTATGGATATATTCCACACCATGGGTTAGCATTAATGATAATATCCTTTTTGCTATTTCATAAGTATTTGTTACCTTGATCCTAACTATAGGTTGTTGTAATAAGCCATCACCTATTAGTTGAAGTGTGGATAAAATGAAACCAAATTGATAGTCTATTGGAACATATGGCTCAACAAAAGGTGTGAATTGGCCAAGACCAATTAGTTGATGGTTTGCTATAATATATAGCTAAGAAAAATGTGAAGAATATCATACATAGTTGAGGTTGCAACATTGCAACATTGATTAATTGCCTATTATAAACTATTAACCAATGTATTTGAATGGTGTCAGTAAGAATGGCAATGCTACAAACCATAATTGCATTATTGTCAATAAAAAAATGCCACAAATTAGCAAACTTTCTCAAATCTTCCATTATGAATATTCATTTTGACTTCAAGGTGAATGAAGATAATTCCACCTATGGAAGGTGTTAGCAATGAAAGGGTTAGGCAAACAATAAAATGAATCCAACAAGTTCAATGTGGTAACAAGTTTTATGTTGGTTAAGGTTTTTTTAATATTTTTTTGAGGCATATTCATAATTAGGGTACCCAAAAGGATGTTCTAATTTTAAAAAAGGATTGCAAAGGACTATTTTGAACTTTTATTACATTTACTTTTTCATGATTATAGGGGATTGGTATATGACTACAATTAAAATGATGTCATGATAATTTATTTTTAAAATTTAAAAATGAATTGGATAATATAGATGTCCTTTTGAATCCTTTTAAGTAATTTGAATCTTTGTCTTAATTGCAATTTTCATCTTAAAGCAATCAAAAGGAATGTATTAAACAATGTAATTGACTTCAATTTTCTTTCATGGATAAGTAATGCATACATCTATATTGACAATGTTCATATAATGCATTTGATTAAATAATATACGATATAAAAATTTTGAAGGCTACAAAATCCATTCTAAAAGGGCAACAAGGAAAATGATTCCTTTTTTTTTCCATTTGGTTGATTTTTGATATTCACTAGGCTTAAAAATCGTGGCCCCAATTGTCAACAAAATGTGTAGGAAATTTTCAAGCAAGAAAACATGTTAAGTTGTATATAAAAGCTTAATATGTATTCATTTTTTGCATTTTTGGTTTTTTACCAAAATATTTATGCATAATTACATTCACATGCGAAAAATCACCACCACCATGAAAATTATCATAATTTGAATTATCGAATATCTCTCACTTAAATTTATTCCATTTATATTTTATATTTGAAATAGATCAAAAACAAAGTCATTGAGTTTTGTGGTCAAAAAGTGGTATCTTGATTGTGAAAATTCCTTTTAATGATGCCTAAAATTGGAGGCATTTCCACATAATGCATTGGTTGAAGAATAATCCTTGGAATTGAAAATAAGATATTCAAATTTGGTGCAAAATATTTTTACAATTGGTTCATTTCCCCAAAAAATCAACTTCTTTTGCAATATCCTTGTAATTTAATTTTTGGTAGTTGGGAAAATTGGAAGGTGGGAAAAGTAAATTTAAGAAAAGTTGAAAAAGTTTGGATAGTGGATGCATGTGAAAAAGTTTTAAAAAAGGAAAACTAAAGAACTAAAAGTCTAATGGATGAACCCAAGTGTTAGGATATATATATAATTAAAGGCACATATGTATGCTTGAAAACTAATGCAACTTTGGCTAAAGTTTATTGTGATGTTAAAATATTACAACAGTTTTATAATTTAACACAAGATTGAAATTGCCCAAATATTAATTTCAAAAGTATTAATAGTCAATAATCATGCACCTTGTTAAATTCAAAGATTTATAACATTAAACATGCACACATACAATTAGATAAGATTGATAATGAAACATTGCTCAACTATCAAAAACATCATATATATATTATAATTAACTAGTTAATTCTTAATAAAAACTTATGGTTACACAATCTATTTGCAATCAATCTCTTTTTTGATACTAAAGTTCAAGGTTAGAAAGTGATCATGTAAGACAATTTTTGTGTAAAGTAATAGACTTTAGTGTAAGACATTTTGATTTTAAAAACAACCTTAAATAAATAATTGATTATTGTGATTAGTATTGAATGATTAGATCAATTCAACCTTCAACATGAGTCAAAAAGGCACCATTATGATAAAACTTAGCACATAAACTAGCAATTATGTCATCTAGAAGACTCGAGTGAAAATGATACTTTTGAAGGGTAGTTTGTGGGTCTAGTTGATTTTAAAAGAAAAATCAATTAAAGGGGTCAACCCCAAAAATTCACATTTTTTATTAACAATAACTATTAGCATAATAACAACTACTAACATGGGAACAATAAACTACCACAAGAAGAAACACAAAGCATTGTCCATCCAGAATTGGATCATCTAAATGAAACCTCATGACACTACAAAAAAACACAACTTTTTTTACTAAAAATATTGACCAGAAAATACCCCAATTGTCACCATGTTCAACTTGACCAAATGCCATTTTGACTAGGTCCTTTTGGTTGGTTTTTTTTATTGGATTTTTTTGACAAGTCAACAATATTTTGACAACGACTATATGTATGATTTTAAATATTTAGGACTTTTCAAAAGTTCAAAAATGCAAACACAAAATTTACACCATTAAATTTTTAAGCATTCAATTATAATACGACTTGGTGGCCACTAGGTTGCTTAAAAGAAAACAAAAAAAAATTGAAGGACTAATGAAATGTAATTTACATAGATCAAACAAATGTATTGAATATTTGAAATCCAAACTAAACCTTGAGGCATGGTGGCCACCAGACCTATAACAAGAAGAAAAGAAGTTGCAAATTTTAAAAAGTTCAAATTACATAATAAATAAAAGGAAAAGAAGTTGCAAAATTCAAAAAATCTAAATTACATAACAAGTGAACAAATTTTATTGATTTTTTTATATACAAATTGAACTTGGTGACACCAAGTCATTAAAACACTTGTAATGATTTCATGAAGAGTCTTGAAATGAAAATTCCACTATTAAAAAAAACTTTTTTCTAGAAACCATAAAGGATAATCTAAATTTGAAAGATAATTTGAAAGATCATGTCAAATCCTCCTAGTATTAAAAGTTTTGTGATTGTCCATGCTCAATTATGCAACATCAACACCATCTTGAATAAAAAACTACTCGTGGCCAACATCGTTTTCTCCCTTTCAAAGCTATAAACAACAATTCAAACTAATTGCAAATAGAAGTCAATACTAGGAAATGAGTGCATATGAAAACATATAACAATGTATAAAAGTTATAACATTAAAAATGACTTTAAAAAATGAAAAAAATGAAATGAAATGATCCAAAATGCATACCTAAAGGGGGTTGGTTATTACAAACATCACCATTATCATTATCCATATACTATACAAACAATGGTTTTTCCTTTTATTAGTGTAGCTAACCTAAGGAAACTTGAACTAAAACAACAAAATGTGTCAACAAAACACGATACAAAAGTGCAATAGGATAATGTGTTATTTAGAACTAAAGAAATCAATTAATGGTGAAATGTCCATGTGCTATCAATAATTAGTTTTATGGGTTTACAGAATACACCATCATAAGAAAAATCCGTAATTGTTTCCAACAAGCACCGAGCGGCCACTAGGCAAGGTAATGATACTTCAAAAAAACCATGAAATATAAGGGGAATGTTGAACCATGTGCATGAGGTGTTTGGTGGCCACCAAGCCACATGCATACAAATCTTTAAATGGTTCATGATAGCTTAATAATATGATTTTTAAATCCATAATTTTCAAATCAAAACCATTCGGCATTTGGGGGCAACTAGGTCGTGTGGCACAATGCATTACATTGGAATCGAGTCAATTAGGCTAGACAACAAATAATAAAGTTAAACCATCCATGCATTGTAATTCAAATAAATCATCCATACATAATGATTTACCTATAAATAAATAATATATTTCCCTTCTTTTTATTTATAGATCTCAATTTGAACCTATTACAAAAAGTGTCATCACATTTGGTAGAACAACAAACATTAAATTTTGCATACCAAGGGTTGCCAAAAACACATCCATAATGTTACTGAAAGGATTCAATTCTAGAAATTTATAAACCCACATTTTAAACAAATGCAAGGATTCCAAGTAAAAGAGAATGATTCCAAGCAAATAATTATTGTTTGTATGGGACCCATAAAAGGTGTCAAAGAAGACATGGCATTAAAAGGAGGATTAAACATACTCTTGTGAGGCATGTAATCTACCAACAAGGTATTCTCAAAGGTCATACTAGGGAAGAGATGAAAGAAATTGTCTAGGTTTTTATGAAAAATAGTCTTTTTAGACTCTCATATAGGAATTGATCATTTTTGAAATAAAGTGTTTGGTATAAGATTTTGGAAGAAGGGAGGATAATGCCAAATTTTTCAACAATTATTTCCAAATGTCTGGTAAAGTTTTTCCTTGTTGCCAAAAATCAAATGTACATGGCGAATTTCTTTATCTAAGTGAAAAGGAATTCTTTCAACTTAGGTCTCAAAAGCAGGCCACCACTTCTGCATCTTTGATGTCCACAACCTTATTGCATTCCAAAACACAATTTGGATCATCTATATCAAGTAAACCTTCACTTAGTTACACCCCATCTTCCTTCACCTTGGATTCCTCTAATCTCGTGTCCAATTTCAAATTAGGAGGGGTTTGCTCAAGGGTTTTAAGTCCTAGAACCAAAATGTAAGCCATGCCTTTCAAGATGACCTACAAGTCCCCTCTTGAATGCACTAAGTCTTCAATTACATTCAATCTAGTGTCTAGCAAATCTTGCATGGGCGAGGGGGTGTCTTTTGTACCACTATCAACATTCTTTAGTAACCACTCTTTGATGTGCACGAAGGAGTTTGACATGGACTCCATCTTCAAGTCCATGGACTCCACTTTGGCTCCCATGGCCTTCACCTTGGCCTCCAAAGCATTCCTCCACTTGTTGTCTAGTAGATGGTGCGTGGCAGTAATCACCACCTTATTTTTCTTTTTACCTCTTGTGTTGCCCTTAATAGCCTACCCAAAAGATCTAAAAAACACAAAAAATTGAACTACCATGTCAAAGTCAACTATGGTTAAACATTTTTCTCTAGCACAATTGTTGGTCTTAATAACATATCAACAAAAGCCCCCCATTATGAACTAGATGTAACCAATAATTTAGCAATAAGTTTGCATCTCAAAGTGCCACCAATGACTATGTTCATCACTTACCCATGCACACCCATATATCACCACATTGCAATCCCACCCACCAACCAAAAAGATAAATAACTCACCTTGACATTCTTGTCATTGGATGGCAGACCATCTCTCATGTTCATCTCCCTATCAACCTCATCTTCATCACCTAAATTGATAGTTACACCCACACCCTACATGCCATAAAAATGGTGTTGATTTATCAATACAATTTCACAGCATCTAAAACTATGAACCAAACTTTACCTACCACATGAAGGTTAGAGAAATGACTAAGATTTCACCACCATCTAGTTTGGCCATGAATATCCCACCAACAACCCACTCACATACCACCGTAGGATCGTAAACCAATGATCCAATTGACATCAATTCACTATGGGTGTTGTGTGCCCGGATGACACATCATGTGATATGTTCATGCTTTCATCATCATCATTAGACTAGTTGTGTCCCTACATGTAAACCACAAAACAACTTCCAATGAATTGTTGCATTCTCCAACTTAGGCATTTTCAAACTACCCACATGTGATCCCACCTACTGCCCTACTCACTCATGAAACCAACTTGTGTTAGGAAATTTAACATTCTACCTCCAAATCCATGGATTGTCCAAGTGACATTCTTCTAAGTGCGATGGGATTCCGTACCATTGCTCGCACTTCAATCATGCGTGAGCTTTCCATAACAGCAACTAGGGTTTTCTAGTAGGTCACCAATGCCTTCCAGCACTCCTCAAGACAATTGTCTAGTCATGCACTTTTCCCCTTTGCCACCCATTAGGATTTCCATGTTGCCTTCATAGATTAAAAATGTTTAGTCAAGTATTTCTACACAGTTTTTGGCCTTAAAGGGGGTCATAGTAAAATTGTTCTTCAAGCTCTTCATAAATTGCCTCCCATTGCCTCCTTGTGTGGTATTTCATATGTCGTACAATTAAGTCAAGATGTTGGTATGCAACATCCTTGACTACTTGTTGCCATACCCCTGTCAAGTGAGTGATCTCACTTGTTTCATTTGTGGGAATGCGAATCTTTTTGGGAGTGTGCCCATGCACCACATCGTCTTTCACCTCTTGGTGATAGGCTGCCACTTTTTGCTGACTTTGTTTATTTTATTTTGTACGCAATGCACTCCTTGCATTTGGCTAGTGTTACATAAGTATAACCCCCCCTTGTCCACATGAGGTGCTCCCATTACCACCAATATATATATTATTATCTGCAAATGCACCAAGACTTAAAACATGGATTGTTTTAGGCCCTTCTACAACCTATGGAACATGTGGCTACATTTGAAAACCATGCCCATGTATGTTAATTATAAATAATCTCAACCCTAATTTGTCCATGGACAATCACCTAGATCTGACTGGTATTCATCCAATACTCAACAACAAATACTCATCTAATAAAAGCAAAGAACCTTGAACCACAATATTATGGCAATCTAAAAGATATGTGGTATTACTTAGGGTTTAGGGTTTGACAAGTCTAATTCACCCATATTTGACCAATGTAAATTACAATAACATCTGCCAAACTCCCAATGTTAAAGCAAATTGAACATTTCAGCATTCAACATCCCATTTGAGTGAATGAACAAATATGTAAAGGGGTTGATCACCAATGTGGGTCAATTTCAACAATCTTAATTCAAATGCAAGGTTAAGGCATTGAATGGGAACATCAAGAATCAGTTATTTTGTAACCTACAAAAGAAATTGTTTTGGTTACTATGGGTGTTAGGGCAACCAAAATTCATGGAATAAAAACAAAGGAAAGGACCTTGAACGGATATACATGACAGAAGTTTATTCTACATATTACAATAATAGGTTTAGGGTTTGACAAACCACCCATCACCTAGATCTAACCAAGGTAAATATTTACCACATTTGTTAAACACCCAATGTCAAAGCAAATTGAACATTTTAGCATTCAATGTGATCATCAATGCGAGTTAGATTGAACAATCTTCATCCAAATGCAAGGATTACCAACTGAGAAGGTGTATTAATAAGCAATGGCTTTGCAACCTGAAAAATAAATCAGGGGGTATTAAGGGTTTTAGGGCAACACATATTCACTGAATAAAAGCAAAGGACCTTAAGCGAAAATACCCCACATAAATTTATCCTATGGGTGAAAGCAGGAAAAACGGATCATGCATTTAGAATACCCCACATAAATTACTTTGGGTTTAGGGTTTGACACAATCTCATCCACCCACATCTAACCAAATTGTTAAATATTTATGGCATCTACCAAACTCCCAATGGAAAAGCAAATTGAACATTTGAACATTCAACATGTTCATCAATGTGGTTCAGTTTCAAAAACCCTAATTCAAATGCAACTCTCAAGGGACTGAATGGGAATATCAACCAAATAGTTTCTTTTAAAACCTGCAAAAGAAAATGGTGTGATTATTAAGGGTATTGGAGTAGAAAATATTCATTGAATAAAAGGAAAGGACCTTGAATCAAAATACTTGACAAAAGTTTATCCTATGTGGTATTATTTAAGGTTTAGGGTTTGACAAATCACCCATCACCCATATCTACCCAAAGCAAATATTTACACCATTTGCTAGACTCCCAATGTCAAAGCAAATTGAACATTTAGCATTTAGCATTTAGCATGATCATCAATGCGGGTTACATTGAATGAAGATGTCTATCATTAAGTAATTGTTTTACAACCTGAAATATAAATTGGAAGTATTAAGTATTAGGGCAACAAATATTCATTGAATAAAAGCAAAAGACCTTAAACTAGAACACCACACATAAATTTATTCTATGTGGTAGTGCTTGGGGTTTAGGGTTTGACAAACTTGATTCACCCACATTTGATTAGGGTAAATATTTATAACATCTACTAAACTCCCAATGGAGAAGCAGATTGAACATTTGAGCATTTAGGATGATCATTAATGCGATTCAATTTGACCAAGGAATTAAAGGCATTAGGGCAACAAATATTCATTGAATAAAAGAAAATTGAACCAAAATATTAGAAAAAAAGTTTATTCTATATGGGATTGCTTAGGGTTTAAGGTTTGACAAATCTAATTCACTAAAATTTGACCAAGGTAAATTGCAACAACATTTACCAAATTCCCAATGTGAAAGCAAATTGAACATTTCAAGTTTCAACATCCCTAAATGAATGGATGAATAAATATGCAAACCAAAAGTTCATCAATGTCGATTAGGTTCAAGAACCTAATTTAAATGCAAGGCTTAGGGACTAAATGGGAATATTAATCAAGCAATTTCTTTTAAAACTTGCAAAAGAAATTTGGGTGGTTCTCAAAGGTATTAGGGCAAAAAAATTCATTGAATTAAAAAAAAGGACCTTGAACCAAGATATTGGCAAAAGTTTATTCTATATGGGATTGCTCAGGGTTTAGGATTTGACAAATCTAATTCATTAAAATTTGACCAAGGCAAATTGCAACAACATTTGCCAAATTCCCAATGTCAAAGTAAATTGAACACTTCAAGTTTTAGCATCCCTAAATCAAGGGATGAAAAAACATGCAAACCAAATGTTGATCAATGCGAGTCAATTTCAAAAACCTTAATCCAATTATAAGGTTTAAGGGTTGAATGGGAATATCAATTAGGCAATTGCTTTGCAACACGAAAAGAAAAATGTTTAATATTAAGGGCATTAAGGTAGCAAATATTCATTAAATAAAAGCAAAGGACCTTGAACCAACCAAAAGTTTATTTTATATGGGATTGCTTAGGGTTTAAGGTTTAATGAGTCTTATTCACCCAAATTTAATCAAGTTAAATTGCAACAAATATTGCCAAATTCCCAATGTCAAAGTAAATTGAACATTTCAAGTTTCAACATCCCTAAATCAATGGATGAACAAATATGTAAACTAAATGTTCATCAATTTGGGTCAATTTCAAGAACCCTGATTCAAGTGCAAGATGTAAGGATTAAAAGGGAATATCAAGCAAGTAGTTTTTTATATACTTGCAAAAAAAATTTATTGTGGTTATAATGGGACTTAGTGCAACAAATATTTGTTGAATAGAAACAAAAGACCTTGAACCAAAATATGCAATAGATGTTTATCCTACATGGTACAACAGTGGGTTTAGGGTTTGACAAATCACCCATCATTTAGATCTAATTAAGGCAAATAATTATAATGCGACTCAAACTGAACAACTTGCATTCAAATGCAAGGTTTAGGGGTTGAGGAGGTTTATCAATAAAAAGTTGTTTTGCAACCTGAAAAAGAAATTGGGAGGTGTTAAGTATTAGGGCAATAAATATTCATCCAATAAAAACAATGGACCTTGAATTAGAATATTAGTAGAACTTTATTTTACACAAGATTGCTTAGGGTTTGATGGATTTGATTCACCGAAATCTAACAAATGTAAATTGCAACAATGTCTGCCAAACTACCAATCTAAAAACGTATTAATTGGATTCCAGGTTCAACAACCCTTTGAGTGACTAAACAAATATGCAAAACCAAACATTCATTAATCCGGGTCAATTTCAACAACCATAATTCAAATGCAAGTTTTAGGGATTGAATGGGAATATCAAGCAAGAAGCTGCTTTGCAACTTGAAAAGGAAATTGTTGTGGTTATTAAGGGTATTAGGGTCAAAGTATTCATTGAATAAAAGCAAAGGAGCTTGAACTAGAATACCCCACAAAAGTTTATCTTACATGGTATTACTTAGGGTTTAGGGTTTGACAAATCACCCATCACCCATATCTCACCAAGGAAAATATTGTGTCCAAGTTTGCAAACTTATTGGAAAAATCAATGATTGCATGTTTGGTTTGGATGGTTTGGTTCTAAGGTTGTTCATAAACACACTACATATATACCGTAATTCTAGAGTAAGAACAACATGACAAGAGGACTGACATTAGTGCAGAGGTGTTAGGGTATCAAATACTCGTCTAGTAAAAGGAAAGGTACCATGAACCACAATGCTAGGTAATTATTCTATATGGTTTTTATTACATGCATTTTTCCTAGAAAACTAGGGTTACTTTGAATCAAAAGACATATTCTAATATGTTATGACCACCCATTTGTCCATGTTGATTCACCCAAACACTAACCAATTTACATGCCATGGCGTGGGTCAAATACCCATATAGAGGCAAAGTAAAGATTTCAAGTTTTAGCATCTGACCAAAATGACTTAAAAAGAAATTATGCTGATAAAATTTGGATTAATTACAATATCACATTCAATAATCCTAATTATGTTAAGGTAAATAATGGGATGGGAATGCTAATAATTGGCTTTCTACAACCTGAAAATAAATTGTTTGCATGGTACCCAAAACAACCACCAAACCACTACAGAAATAGAGAAGCTTTGATGGTACCCAAAATAACCAATGAATTGCTATAGAAAGATAAAAGCTTGGATGGCACCTAAATCAAAATTTGAACTACTACACAAAAATAGAAGCTCTAATGCTATCACATAATCTTTAAAACATCTTAAGCAAGATGATTTAGGAATGAAACATTGTGTTTGTAATAGCTGAGTAACGAGTGGCATTGTGCAACACACACTACATACCCAACTGTTACAAACATGATAGTAGTTACAATTCACATTGATGGAAGGTAATGGAATACAATAACACCACTTTTGTCCACAATTACATTAGAGGTGCATAACTTTTTGAACACCCAACTCTTGTTTGCAGTAGCACACATCAACTATAGAATCCACATTTTGCCAACACCAAAACTCATGAAGACAAGAAGGGAGTACAAAACAATAGCATAGTTCCAAAAATTTCATCTTGAGGTTTTGAAGATGGTGATGATATACATTTCACAAATCATAAATGATGTTGCCCCATCACTGGAAAGTGTTCGATCTCTATAATGAGTGTTCTCATGATCACCAATTTTTTACTAATTTAATGTAGGGTTTAAGGTTATTGAAGGACAAGAAACTACATTGCTTCAAATCAAAAACAATCAACAAGAGGTTAACAAAAAGCAAAATGAAGATTCTTTTTTATGAGGATGTCACAATTGTAACATATTCAACATACAAAAACATCTTGTCTACAATCTGTCCATCTCTAGAATGAAAGGGTATTTATACCAATTTTGAAAACAAATGTGTACCAAGTATAAGAACAAATGCTTGCAACAAATGATGCAAAAGATAGGGTATAGTGAGAAGAAAATATACTTAGGAAAAGGGGTGAATTTGAAAGAAGTTTACTTGCTTGCTTTTTGCACATGATCAAGTTGCCATGGGGATTATTTGACTCATATTGACACATTGCTTTATTATTCTTGGGGGGGCTTTTGTGCTACCTCATGGGGATGTTAACAAAGGAGGTCGAAACTTAGTCTCTAAGCTGTCACCAGACCATGAGCTATGAGGTTGTTCATTGGCATCTTACATATGCGACTTTAATAATTGGCATCGTTTACCCAATTTTGGCATTATGACCTTTACTTGTCAAGTTAAGGTTGTTGTTATGGTGGTCTTCTAGTGTTCCCCTTACTGCAGGAAACATGTAGGATGGTGGGCTTAAGATCCAGACAAAATTGAAATGGAAAAATGATGGTGAACAATTATGAAGGGGTCAATTACAATTGGGGTCAAGGGGGGAGGGGAAGGGGGGGTACCTTATTGTCTATTGCCAAGTAAGCTCAAAGATAGGTTATTGTGCATGGAATTTGACCTTGAACATGTGCTTGAACCATAGAGTTCACACACATTCATTGTCAAACATTCGAGAGTAGCATCAAATTCATATGATTATAATAAGATCAATGCACAAGGATATGTACATCGCTTCTCCCCAATAGGAATGCCTCACCAACTATGGATGACCTACTCTTATCCCCAATCAAAATGTGTCAGTAGTTACAATTGAAATGGAGGTGGTATTTCCTGAATTTGATCCATGCATTTCCAACTTTTTCAACAAAGTTCTTTGAGATCACTTCATCAGATTTGCTACAGTCATTCTACAAATCGTGACTTGATTTATATGCATTTTATAAGACCTTGGATTGTAATGGTCTCTGGAAAATTTGAAGTTTCTTTATAGATGTTCAAATCCTCCTACTACCTATTTGTTGAACTTTAGAAATTGTTGGCCTGTTACTTCTCGAATTACTACCTTTTTGTTGACCTTCAAAAGACATCAACTTGTTACCTTTGTCATTGACGTGAAACCTTTCTATCGACTTAGAAGATGTCGACCTACTACCTTTTTGTTGACCTTTTGGTGTTTGAAGCGCATTGTCGCAACCCCCCTTTTAGGGAGTTGTGAGGTCGCCACTCACACTCTCGAAAATGGGACTTAGGAGTCCTTCGGGACTCTCGAAAACTCAGAACGCAATTACAAGGGTCAAAACACCTTGCATTGAGGCGTTTTTTATACCGTTGGAAAGGTCCTAAAGTGTAAATGTCCAAAATGGCCTTGCATGAGCCATTTGGACATCTGCAGCACAAGTTATGGTCGAAAGAAGGGCCGGGAGTCAAACTAACAGTTTGACTCCCGACCACGAAAAGTCGTGAATCAACCCAATTCCGGTGTGTGTAGGTGAAGTGCGACACACTGTTGGAAAGCTTTTGAGGAGAGCTACAACTTTGGTTTAAACCTCGTCCCGATCCGAGTTCAGGGCAAGAAGTTATGAGCGTCCAAAGTCCCGGGAGTCCAAATCGGGACAATTTCGAGACTCCACTTTGGGAGTCCCAAGAAAAAGAGCCATTTGGATGCAAGTGCGGCGGAGAGCTGCAGAGAATACTATATGGGGGAAGGTGGTGGCTTCCCTCGAGTCTGGGCCGTGGTGAGTCAAGTGAATCCAAGTTGCCCATGGCTTGTCCCAACACCAAAAAGGTGCAGAATGAGTTCTAACCAACTTGTTGGTTGGATTTGGATGCAGGACCGATAACTAAGTAAGCTTGTCCCTCTTCTTAGTCTAATCTCGGAGCTTTTAGCACTCCCCCTCTACCCCCTTCTAGTGCTGGAAGCTGGGAGCGGCTCCAAGTCCCAAATTACTTCCGCAATTTGACATAACTGGACCCCTTTTGGGTCTAACAAGGGACTTGGGAGTGCATCACGCATTCTACTTACTACAACTTAGGATCAAATTTGCCAATACAAGGTAAAGGTCTCACCTTAGCCAATGCATTTAAATGTGCAAATTTTGAATGCACAAGAAATTGTTGCAAAAGGAAAACCTTTTGAACTTCCAAGAATGGAAACGCACATTAGTAACGCGAGTGGTTTAGCAACGTGAGTTTAAAGTTTGTGTGGTTTTAAGGTTAGGTCTTGAATGGATTTCATTTTAAGGTTTGCATCCTTTCAAGTAAATAGTACCTAATGTCACCCCATCTGAATCTCATATTCACACTCAATTGTAATTTTATCTATGGGCACAATGAAAGGTGAAACTTTGTTAGAACAAATTGTGACAAAGAAAAGCTTTGGTTAATTTGATGAAATCCTTGGACCTGCTATAACCAATTTTTGCATGGAGGTATACTAATTATAGTAGTACATCATTAGGGATTATATTATATGTATTTATATAATATATAATAAAATTATTTATATACATACTTAAGTTGTGTAGTTTCAACAAGCTAAACCACCAACCCTAAAACAAATTCAAGCCACCAAACCCACCAATTTCATTTGCTTATGTTGTGGCCAATGAAATCATTGGGTTTGGTGGTTTGGATTTATTTTCTTAATTATTTTGAACGAATTAACAATTAAATGTGCAAGAAGGCTTGGTGGACGTATTCAAATTTAAGAAGAAACCCTAAAACATTAGAAATGTGGACTGTTATTTTCAATGTTTAACATAGTAAAATTGTGTCTAAGCTTAAACAATCTATTTTTTAGGCCAACTAGATTACTAGAATTGGTTTGAAATTGTACTCTTGGTTATATTCTTCAATGCTCTAGTAGTTCAATGTGTATTACCTTTGTACACAAACATGGTTTGAACACATAACTTGTGCACTTTGTTTATTATTTTAATTTTCATCATTACAAGTTAGATGCAAAGTAAAATCAACCTAGCCAGAATGTTGATATGTTTAAATTCGCCATGCACCAATCATTAGATGGGCATAATTGGTTGTCTTTAGTCCACAAAAATTGATTGACCAAGAATTCTAGTCATTTGAAGCTTCACCCAAGTTGTAATTGGGTGGAACCCTAACCCCTATGCCCACCCATTTTGATGATAGTTGCTTGAGGCAAATTTGATTATTAAGAGCTTGGTGGTGGTATTAATCCTTAGAGGCATATTTGGAACCTTGCATCATTTGATATATGCAAACTAATTGTCCAAGGTTATGTGTATGGTATAGGAGGTGTAAAGGTTTGTATTTGCTGAATTGGCTAGTTATTAGATTGTTTTGGTGTGTGTTAAGGGTTGGTGGGCCAATCATTACCACTATTGGACATTATCGACTACCTTATGGGGATGTAAAAAAAGGATAGTGGAAATCATTTTATGTTATTTCCTTATGATGATTGTTTCCATTTCAAGATGAAGTTGTAATCCAATTCAAATACATATTAATAAGGAGACTATAAAATATGGTTACTATACCAAGTAATACACATGACCACCATCACCATTTAGTTATTTTGTTGTAGTTATCAACCAATCAGATGTTTGAGTTGATTGATAGTTAGTTGTAAGTTAAACATGGATAAGTTAGCTGAGTGATTTTGTTTGTTGTCAATTCAAGGTGTAATCTAAATGAAGGCAATTGCAATACATGACATCATTAGCTTGAATTAAATTGAAGGTGTCTTCTAAGTGCTAATTTTGGTTAATGGGGATTGTAAATTAATATTAAGGTAACAAATTAGTTGCCCTGACCTAATGGCGGCTAGATTAATGGTTGTTGATTATTCCATGGATTTGGTTGGAATTGTGGGAACATGATATTGTGTTAATCGAATCCCACTGGGAAGGTAATGATCATGCTTTTATGATTGGAGTGTATTAATAGGTATAGATGTGGCAAAGATGAGGTTCAGGTGGAACCAACTTGATTTTGTGACAATTGTTTACTGGCCATAACAATAGTTGTAATTAATCCTAGTGCTAAGGTGTGACATTGCAACAATGTAACTTCATTTAATTACATTTCAAGTTATAATCAAAGTGCAAGTAGTTAAATTGCCAGGTAACTAAATGATTTCCAATATAAATTGTGAATAACCCAACATTATAGGCAATTTAACCACAATTGACATGGGTGGTTTATAATCTATCTTGTAATCTATGTTTAAGTGCAATACTCTTAGTGGGAGTCTAGTGGGAGAACAATAGGTGTGCGATGAGAGTGTACTCCCAATCAAAGGATTAAAAAAAAAACCAGCTAGATTGAAATTGTAATCCAAATGCAAGTAATTCTTGAGCTATGTGACATCTATGACATATAATGTTTAAGTATTTGTGATCCAAACAAATGTAATTTAGACCCAAAAGTAAATTAGATGGATTTAATGGAAGTTTTAATTCAAGTGCATATAATTTAATTAAGTGAAATTAATGAACTCACATCCAATTAGAGGGTGGTCCAAGTGCAGGTATTTCAAATGACATAGCTAAAGTTATAATCCAAATGTACAAGTATTTTAGTTAAGTTATGTTACAACTTTGATTGAAATTGTAATCCAAGTGCATGCACTTCCATTGAATGACCTTAATGGAATGTCATAAAATTAAGTTGTCATCCAAATGTGCAAGATTTAGTATTAAGTTCATAAACATTATTGTAATGGACATATAATCCCATTTGTAATCCACTTAGCATGTAATGTAGTGCCCAACAAGTTCATATGTGGTACCCAATTGAAGTTATAATACAAAAGTAAGTAATGAAGAATGGAGTGAGTAAATGTTTTACAAGTGACACTACACATTAAGTAACCATGATTCTCCTACGTAATGCATAAATGAACCAACAATTGGAGAATTGACCAACTCCTAGACACACAACACCTAAGCATATCACACCAAAGCATAATCTATGGCCATGAGGTTCATAATTAGAATTGAGGATGTATTGGACGATGCAAGATACCACAATCACACATGTCATGATCGCCCTTGTTAAAAATGCATGATTTCAAGGTGGGCAAAACACCCTAATCAATGTTTATGTCACTTAAATTTGAAGAGCAACTGGTGGTTGGACATGGCAATGTGTAAAAAAGGTGAGCTTACAGATGTTGGAAATATTATCGTTATTTTCTAGGTTGCCTTTGTGATTGCATGTCACAGATGCCATATCCTATGGTTAGTGGGAGTGCAGTGGGAACTTAGTGGGAGTTTCATGGGAGTGTAATGGGAACTTAATGGGAATGCAGTAGGAGCTTAATGGGAGTTTAATGGGAGTGTAAGGAGGGGGGGGGGGGGGGTTGGGGGGGTTTAAGGGAACTGGGGGGGGGGGGAAGGGGGAAAAAGGGGAGTGTGGAAGGAAGGTAAGGGAAGGGCAGGGGGGGCTAAATG
>Ga0116231_10002682_pt1 | contig 37197 bp, 35 predicted proteins | sample S1TSphgellanicum_2_FD_89695 | JGI IMG/M metagenome (GOLD analysis project Ga0116231, IMG submission 89695) | Host-associated microbial communities from peat moss isolated from Minnesota, USA - S1T2_Fd - Sphagnum magellanicum MG | ecosystem: Host-associated > Plants > Peat moss > Unclassified...
ATGTCTTTACATACAACAAGGAATAGATGTAAAGAATCATGTGACTTAATTTTGGAACATATTTTAAATCAATTTCAATTGTTTAATCACATGCATGGCCATCTTGTAAGGCATTTGAATAGAATTTTGTAGAATTTTATTAAACTTCCACAAAAACATTAAGAAACATTTATATAATGAATGAAAATATTAACTTATATGTATGTCTCTTCTTCATACCTACATCTTCCAAACCAAACTACCTCATTTATTTCCCTTGCCCACCTATATGGATATAAGAAGGCAAATTAACATGTGCCTTTTCACATCTATGTTATCTATATTAAGACAATTCAATAACTTCTTTCTTTCAAGCCTATCTCTTAAGCCTTTTTCCCTTACACATGTACATGGACATGAAAAGGCACAATTTTGAGATCTAGCATTTAAAGTACAATGAACCATATGGGAAAATAAAAAAAAGAAAAGAATAGAGGATGTGGGAAGGGGGAATTTTGTTCAATATGGCATAGAGTCTTCTTGTACCAAATGCACAAATGAAGCGACACTAGAATCCTTCTCTAACATCAATTTGTTAAAGGTTGTGGCACATTACATGCCTTTGGCTCATGTTGTGTTTTCTACAAACTATTTTTTGGGTAGATGTTGAGAGAAAAGGCTTTATGTACAAAAGAGTCCCAACTTCCCTCAACCATATGGCTCGAGAAAGGACACTTTTGAACTGGGTTTATGATTGTTGCTTAAGTATACATAGAATTGGATTTTTTTGTATAATGTCAAGAATAGCTATTGGAAGTGTTGTATATTACTTACTAAAATCTATGAAAGAATCTACTTGAGAATTTCTTGTTCATGGTACAAGAATTCACCATTCCAATCTTTGGTTTGCAAAATTATTTTGACCTAAGTTCAATAAATGTCAAAGAATTTGTACATAAAATGTAACAACACTCATGTCAAGCTCTTTGTATTTCTACATAGTTTTTTTTCTATTATATAACAATTATGAGTTTCTTGGGTATTCCCATTTTATTTTTTTGTGGAACATCATTCAACTCAATCTTCTTTTTAACATCTTTCTCAAGTACCCCCCACATTTATTTAAACCAATTGTGGAGCATGTGTGTTATTGGTTTTAAGATACTAGATTTGACATAGCTTTGATAAAAGAAGAGTCTTGTTCCTTTTGAAAAATGGATAAAATTTTTGGTGTAGATTCATGGAGAGAAGGAGCTCCCTCATGGGATGATATTAACAACAAATTTTATTTGACAATTCTCTTACTAGAATCATGTGCTTTAAAGAGCACCTTGCCATGTCTACAACAACAAGAAGCTTGAAGGATGGACAATGTGTGAGTCTAGTTCAATACAATCATTGGGCAATTTGAGTCACTTGGAAGGGTTAACAAAAACTTGCAAGATTTGGCAAGAAGGTGGGTGCACTGAACAAGGATCTCTCCATTGCCACATTCATGTCATCACAAATTTCATTTGTGATACAACAATGTTCAAAAACTTTTTGCTTCAAATCCATGAAAGCTTCATCTTTATGGAACAACTCTATGCATATAGTTTATCATGTATAGCTCATCATTTTTTAAATTTGAGCTTGTTTGGCTAAGATGGCATTTTCTTGCATTTCAAAGAAGTATTTTTTCCTCACTTGAGCAAAGCTTTCATCACATTATGATATATGAATGATTATGAATTAGGAGTATGTGGTCTACATGAACATTGATCAATAGACAAATTGAAGTGTTTTGGACCATGATTAATGGGTCTTGTTTGAATTTAGTAATTCATGTTCTCACTTTCTATCCTCCAAAATTTAGCTACAAAATTATATGCAACCTACTACCCATGAAGTATTTTAAAAGTCTTTTGATTGTGAAAGTAAATCATTGTTGCTTATAAATTACATGAAAAAGAAGTTGGTTTATTCAATCTTCCTACCTTCCTATCTCTTCAATCTTTAGCTCTTCCTAATTCTATCCATATAGAAAGTATGAAAAATGTGTTTTTATACCCATGAATGCCACAAATGTTGCAAAGGTTCCCATAATGTATAGGACAAATGGTGAACCTTTATGAACTTTTCTTTTTCTTTTATTGATATTTTTTCAAGGTGACAACTTTTTTTATTTTTGTTTCTCATCTCATCTGATTTAATTTTTTGGTTAATTCAAATTTTGTTAAAATTGAAAATCATTTTGAGCAAAAAAATTTGCTTCAATATTTCCATGTCAACCAAATTATGTGACATTGAATTATATGTAATTTCATGATTGAATGGGTATTTCAAGATGGTGAATTGGTGGTAGAAATTGTTGCCTATGATTACTTATTTCCCACTTTTTGAGCCTTTGTTTTGATGGTTTTAACATTGGAACTATGGAAAGATATGCATGAAGTATAATGCAAGAGAACTTAATATCTTATATTACAAAAATGAAGGAACATGATACAAATCTAGCAAGTCACATTCAAATCTATAGCAATATTTAAAAAGATGTTATCTAATATTTATGGTATCAAAAATGGCAAGAAAGAAAACATGTTAAATGAAAATTTGAAAGAGTATAAAATAAAATGGATATTTCATAACCAATTATTTTTAAAAAATGATTCAAACCTACAAAAAAACAAGCATGTTAATAAATTACACAAATTTATTAATTTTTTTTTAAGTTGTGAAATTCCCATCAATTTTGTAAAATCATCTCATTTTCAACACATTATGATTAATTACAAAGTATGGTCTCAAATATAAAATTCATAATGATGGCAAATTAATAACAACATTGTTAATTGAAATGAAAAATGATTTAATTAAAGATTTGGAAATTTCTATTACTTGTGATGGATGGACAAATACAATAGTTAATATAAATGTCTTCAACATTTAAAGTGTGTGCCCCAAAAGGAAATTCTTATTAAGAGCAATTTCCATTATTGAGTTTAAAAAATAATTTGTTGTTCAAGTAATAATTGACAATGCAACCATTTGCATATACTAGTGGAATACAAATATGGACTATATTTTGATATGAGGTTAATATGAAATTGGTATTGGCCATGGCAAGAATGCTCAATTTTTATTTTAAAAATAGGCCTTTTGGCTTTAAAGAATCTTTTTTTGGAATGAAATTTGTTGTAATTTTTGCAGAAATAATCAAAACATTTCTATAATTTATCTTTTAATACAACATGTATGTATGTGTGTAAGAATGTGTGTGTGTGTGTGTGTGAAAAATTTATACATATTTAATATATCCCATGCAAATGTACCTCCATCCTTACACCTACAATGTAAAAATGATTGAAATTTGAATATTTTGATCACTAAAATAGTAATTAAAAAGTTAAAATTTAAAAGAAATTGGGGGTGTGGTGTTCATATCTTTGGCAAGCCATTGATGAGTGCATTGAAGTGGTCATGTAACAAGACCTCACAACACCAAAATGTGTCTTTCATGATTATGACATTTTCTAGCTATGTTCTAATTTAGTCATGTAGTCATATGTCCATTAGTCATATACCTTTAGTCATCTTTGCAACTACATTATGACTACATGATTACAAGGTGGGTACCCAGTTAGTATATACTAGTTAAAATTAAAGTACTTTATTTTCCTTAAATTAATTCACAATATTTTCAATGAAAATAACTTATTAATTAATACATTTAGCCTTTGTGGATTTCCTTGATGAATAGTTAATTAATTTTCATTTTTCCCCTTCTTGTAGCAATTAGAATAAATTTCTCAAATGATAACAAATGGCCAAAGAGTACTAAATCATGAACATTCACAACTAAAAGACTTATGATACCTACTTATTTTATGGAAGTATAGGTTTTTTTTATTACAACAATTTTTTTCTTGACCAATGGCACTTGTATGGCCTTTTTATTATTAGCCCTATTGATCGAAACAATTGTCTTTTTAACTAGGGGGGTCTTTTTTTGGTTTGAGTTGACTGGATGGTTTATCTAACATATGGTCAAATCAATCATCATAATTAAATTGAATGGTTAAAAAAATATCCATGTCTTTCAAGGCCTTGGCCTTTAATCAAAATGTACACATGGTGTGGTCAAACATGACTATCTGGTCAACTTGCATAGTTTGAAAAACCTAGAATTCTAATAGTGTATGTATCTAATTTGGGTAATACCTTAGTTAATACATACTAACTAGGTAGGTATCTATTAGGTAATAGATATCTAATAGGTATGTAGTATGTACTTATAATACTGGTACTAAGTAATTATTAATACCTATCTTAAATATATATTAGTTAGGTAGGTACCTACTTAATTACTAAGTAACTACTAGTAGTACCTAGGTAAATATGTGCCTTGGTACCAATCTTGGCTACTAAGCAGTAGGTATGTACCGGCCTAGGGTACATATTAATTATTTACCCACATTGGTACATACTACTTAATAGGTAGGTACCAACTTTAGTTAGGTGGTTAAACCTACCAAGGTACCTATTAGGCTATTAAGTTATATGTTACTAGGTAGGTACCCTAATTAGGTAATTAGGCCACTTAACTAAGTTTAAAAAAAAAATTGTTTATGATAATATGGTGACAACTCTTATCATGTAAAATATTGTGGTGCAATGGTTAATGACCATCCTTTAATGTGGAGGTGAAGAGTTCAAATCCTCACAATTGCAACCTAGTCCTATAAGGCTAACTAGGCTACGTTAAGTTGCTAGCTTAGCCTAAATACCTAGCCTAGCCTAGGTTGCTAACCAGATATGTTAACCTACATTCCTAGGTTGGTTAGGACCTACATTTTTAACATGTAAGCTAGTTTTTTAGCCTAATAGACCTTAGGCTAGTAGACTAGGATAATAGCCTATTAACCATGTTTTCATGCATGTAGTTACAAATGTCATAATTGTAAAAAACATGTTCTTCATGACTGTAATCATAAAAAAAAAAATTAAATACGTGTTTTGGCCTTGTGCTTGTTGGATTTTGAATAATATTTGCAAAAATACATTATAATATGTGTTCAAACATAACATGTCACATTAGTTTGTGCATAATGGTCATACCAATTCAATACATATATTAGTTATCAATGTGTTTTTAAAATTAAAATAATACACTAACGTACAAAAGAGTTTCTTCAAACATTCATATCAAGTTCATACATTGTATATTCATCAATGTATTTGTAATAAGCCTCCATATCACCAATATACGTGAAATGCAAGGTGTACAAACAAATATTTTATACAAGACTAATATGAGATTAGTATTTCCCTTAGCAATAATGTTCGTATTTGTTTAGATATTTGTTAGCCTTTGGAAAAAATATTTTAATCTTCAATTACAAGTGAGGTGGAAATGGTTTACTTTGTAAATATAAATTCAAACTTGTCATTTTTGCAATAAAAAAATTATGTGCATGTATGTATGTTTGTTTGTGCAAGGACATCATACCTACCTATAGACTTGTTGTATCCCCTTACGAACTTATTTACATGCTTGCCAACATGCCATTTTTTTGGAATCACCGAAGTGAATGGTAAGTTATTTCTATTCCAACCTATTTGTCCTTTACAATGTGTGGACAATTTTTTTTTTCTTCCAAACCTCTTTCCCTTTGCAATTTGGATGGAGATTGTTTTCTTTTTCCCCTTCAACCTCCTTCTTTGTTCAAATGATTCTCTTTTGGCACACATAGATAATTATTTTTGGTTTCCAATTCCTCCTTATCCTATGGAATGTGTGATTCATTTATTTATTCTAATACCTTGTATAATCACATTCTCCTATGTAATAGGTGGCTACTTTCCCAACCTCCCTCTTCTTTAGAACGATTCCCCCCCACCCCTCCAACCACCCTTTCCTTTGAAATGGGTGCATATTTTTCCCCTTCCAATCACCCTTTAATTTGGATTTGATGGACATTTTTTTTCCTCCCTAAATCTCTTCCTCTCTTTAAATGGATGGTTGCCCCCTCAAATCCTCTTCATAAAGAGTTAAATAAAACATGTTAATTCATGCATACCTCAAGTGATCTCATTTCATTTTCATGTCATTTAACTTTAAAGTGTTTCTTCACCATCCCACATCCATGAAAATCATGTGCATCCCAACTAATGTTAAAGAATGATTTAACAATTGAAAATTTCCATAATCCAAATATGGGACAAGAAAGGATCTCAAATAGTAATTTAGTTTGCCCCACACTAGCAACCATTACAATGGGCTCATGGATTAGTTGTGTCTATTCAACAATACAACACATTATCACATTCTTAGGGGGGGACAATTGAAAAACTTGGAAGTTGGCAAGGATTTTTCCATGAACACAACTCATTTTCAATGTTTTCATTTCGCAATTGATAATACGTATGAAGGTGAATCTAACAATAAAAAACATAGGGAAGAAAAAAGGGAGTGGACCAACAAATGGGAGGAAAAGATTTAATGTGAACCATGTCAAGTTCTAAAAACATGCTTGGATATATGGTTGTTTTTTTGGCATTAAAAAGGATATATGTGAAAGGGATGTTGCATGTGAAACTTTTGTTTTCTGTGCTTGGCAATGTCATATTGGACCTTACAACATAAGGTTGATGATCTTGGAACGAAAGAGAATAATTCAAGTCAAGAGAAACCATTTGCACATACATTAGTGCATTACTACACTTTGGAATTTGGAGGAAAGTAAATTGTGTTCGGCTACTTTGGGAGATAAGGGATTATAGTTGAGAATGTCAACGAAATTTAAAGGCTTGCTCAAAACAAAGAATTGCACATTTTTTTCTTCATGATTAAAGATACAAAAATGAAACATGGGAATGAAATTCAATTGCTTATGCACTTTGCTAATGTTAGGTCCAATTTCCACAATTTCATGGTGAAAATAAATGTGTGAATATGGAAATCAATAATGTTCACCTACAATGGAAGGTTTCAAAGTAAATATTGAAGCATAGGTAATAAGAAAATTTCAATTTGATGTTATGTGACAAAGATATTAAATGTTGAGTTGAGAGATTGATCAACAAATTAACAACATATTGAAAAAGGAAAGAATTGCCCAAAATGCCTACATCAATGTTACTAATGAAGGAACCTATTCAATTGTCCTCCATATTGGAACCATCACAAGTGATTGCATTTTCCACACTCACAAAAATCATTGGCACTCTTGGGCCTCAATCACGATCCGTGGAAACACTTGAAAATCTTCTTAAGGCTGGCATGTCAGTGGCTCGTTTTGATTTTTCATGGGGAGATGAAGCCTACCATCAAGAAACTCTTGAGAATTTGAAGACAGCAGTCAAGAATACCCGTCGTCTATGTGCCATAATGTTGGATACTGTAGGTCCAGAACTCCAAGTTGTGAATCCTAGTAATGAGCCAATCAATTTAACACAAGGGGACAAGATATTACTCACACCTGACAAGAAAGTGGTAGCATCTTCAAAGATTTTACCAATGAATTATCCAGAACTTTCTTATGCAATTAAGCCAGGAGATGAAATTTTTGTGGGACAATACCTTTTCACAGGAAGTGAAAGCACATCTGTTTGGCTTGAAGTGATAGATGCAAATGGATTAGATGTTGAATGCATGGTGAAAAACACAGCAACACTTACAGGGACGTTATTCACAGCACTTGCTTCCCAAGTTCGCATTGCACTTCCTACGTTGAATGATATAGATAAAACCACATTGCAAACATGGGGAATGCGTAACCAAATTGATTTTGTGTCTCTTTCTCACACACGACATGCTAATGATGTGCGTTTGGCACGCTCACAATTGTCTAAACTAGGAGATCTTTATCAAACTCAAATTTTTGCAAAAATAGAAAATGTAGAAGGTTTGGAACATTTTGATGAAATTTTGAAAGAAGCAGATGGAATTATTTTGTCTCGTGGAAACCTTGGCATTGATTTACCAGCTGAAAAGGTGTTTTTATTCCAAAAAACAGCAATACAAAAATGCAACTTGGCAGGTAAACCTGCCATTATAACTCGTGTTGTGGATTCCATGGTTGATAGCCCTCGACCGACACGTGCAGAAGCAACTGATGTGGCCAATGCAGTTCTCGATGGTACTGATGGCATAATGCTTGGAGCTGAAACTCTTAGGGGTAACTATCCTGTTGAAACTATCACAACCATTCGTAAAATTTGTGGTGAAGCAGAGAATGTGTATAATCAATCATTATATTTCAAAAAAACAATCAAAGCTGTTGGAGAGCCTATGATGCATTTGGAATCGATTGCCTCATCAGCTGTTAAAGCTGCTACCAAAGTGCAAGCTTCTGTGATTGTTGTGTTTACATCATCGGGACGTGCTGCTCGTTTAATTTCCAAGTACCGACCAACAATGCCAGTGCTCACAGTTGTGATTCCAAGATTGACCACAGATCACTTGCGATGGAGTTTTACTGGTGCATTCCAAGCAAGACAATGCCTCATTGTTCGTGGCCTTTTCCCCATGCTTGCCGATCCCCAAAATCCAACTGATTCTTCAACATCCACAAATGAAATGATTTTGAAGGTGCATTTGTTAACACAAACTTGAATTATGATTTCATTGCAATTTCTTTACTTTAAGGTTTACATGAACTTGGACCATGATAGTTATATGGTGGGGGTAAATTTTGTGCAGTTAGCTTTGGACCATGGAAGATCAATAGGCCTTATCAAAGAAAAAGATCGAATTGTGGTATGTCAAAAACTTGGGGACTCATCTATGGTCAAAATTGTTCAATTGGATTAAGTTAATCATATTTTCATTTTGATAAGCATAACCCTTGAAGCTCTTGTGCTTCCATCATGTTGCACTTATAATCAACTCTTATTACTCACTTTAATGTTTCCATGGTGCCCAATCTTATAAGCAATTCCTTCACCAACTTCATATTGTAAAAGCAAAAATTCACCTATTGATTTCATCTAGTGAACTTGTTAGTATAAATTCACTTGTTATTTTTTGTTAACACTCAAACATGCTAGATTGTAAAGTTAGTCGTCTACATATAAGCATTTATAAGAACTTAGAATGTCACAATTTCATGCAAGATGAAGAGTTGGAAGGTTTTGAATGAATTGTGTATTGACTTGGAAAGCTTAAGAAAGAAAATAAGAACACACCTTTTTGAGGAGTTGGAAGATATGTTTGTTATTTCAATATTGTTAATCAAGTTAACATGCTTATGTGTCTTTCTTTTTTGAGTAGTTGGAGGAATGTGTCTTCTTAGTATTGTTGATCATGTCTTTTTTTTTTGTTTTTCTTTGTGCAAAGTAAGCTTCTATATGAACTCATGTACTTAGTTTTGCACTTCTTATCATGTAGTCTATTCCCACAACAATATAGTCTTTTTTTCTTCCATTTTTTTGTTCATTGTTGCATGCTTCCAAGGACAAATAGCCAAAATTAGATTCCTCATTGTCAAGCAAATGTAGTGATGATATGTAGTTTAAGCCTTGTCAACAAAACAATTCAGACATTTTTTTTTGCTCAAATGAGTGAGTAAAATAATCCAAATTAAACATACATTATTGAAAATTATTTTAGGAAGATACTAAAAGGTTTTTCCTTTACCTTGCATTGCAAAAATGATAGGTTATAATGTGATTATCTTTCAAATATCTAGTATAAAGTTCTAGTTTGATAGTAATAGCCTTGGATAAATTTGGAGCAATTAGACATAGTGTGATGTTTCAATTTAACAATTCCAAAATATTTGGTTGGCTATTCTTATAGTGAACAAACAAAGATAATAACTCACAGGACATGAAACATTAATTAATTATAATTTAGGCTTCATTTCATGCTAGCTCCTCCTCCTCCCACAAACAATATTAGAAACTAATAGATGAAGAAACATACTTATTTTGAAAAAGGTTAAATTTTACAATGTAACATTTTGAAATACACAAATCTATCAAGGTTGCCAAATGGGACAACCTAGGTTAGGGATGTCTCTAAGCCTACGATGTCACTAGGGATATCTTAAGACAACCCAACTTGGTACCTCTTAGTGTCCCTACCAACGGTTTAAAACAAAACCTATGATTACCTTTTTTGTTTGGGCAAAAGTTTGGACTTGCCTTGTCATGGCCCTCATGGCATCCTTTAACATCCTTCAATGTATTTTTTGACCTATTTCCCAACACCATTGGTATCCCCCAATCTCCTTTTCCGCATGTTTCTTAATGTACCTTGTCACTTACAAAAAATTAAATGTCCAACTTCCCCTTGATGTCCCCTTGACACCTATGGTGTCCCTTAACATGAACTCTAGTACCCTTATCATACTTGTCACTCGAAATTATAATAATTTAATAATAATAATTCCATTTCCAACATCCTCTGATGTCCTTCTTAGCACCCCCACACAATCCTTTTCAATGCCCTCATCATCCTTGAACATGGAAAAGAAAATTCCACCTAAGTGCCCTAGGTCCCATGAAGTGCAAATGTGAAACCAATTGCAAACAATTGGTGTTGGTCTTGTAATAAGTAAATTAGTTTTAGGAGTTAAGTGTCATAAATGTTTTGCACACAAATTGTTTAATGAGTTGTCACAAATTTGTAAAAATTGGTAACCTTCTACCCATAAGAAAGGAAGAAGTTTGTTTTTTTATCATTGTTCACAAATGATCCCAAAACCTATGTACAGAAGTCATAGTTTTTTCAATGTTGAAATAAGTAGTAAGAGAGATACATTTCATTTAACGGTATACTTCATGGGACAAATTTGATAATGTTATTTAGACTTACAATTTAAGCTTGAAGGCTATAAATTGAAAAGGGTCAATAAATTTTTTAGTTATATCCATTTTCACATTAATTACCATATAATTGCACTTCATCATTTCCCTAACAACTAATTCATTCCAACAATGATAGCCTTTATCATCTTATATTTGCAATGTGGGTATAAGAAGCCTCTTCTATGCATGTAAGGTGCTTCTTGCACCAACCATCTCATAACCTACCTATAATTCGATTCATCATAATCACCTTGTGTTTTATTATGGGTAAGGTCCACAATCGAGAAACATTCCCAAAATGCTCTTAGGCCCTTATTTTGGGAATGTTTGCACCATGGTGCAGTATTTGGACACAAATAATGTGTACACATACTCAACTTTCCTTTAGACATTGAAGTAACATTGAAGTCACTACACTTTTCAGGCCTTCTCAAATCTATGATCTGACCACTGCAAAGGATCAAAGAAAGCCTCCTCCCAATATTCTGTACAATCCATCAAGTGACAGTGGCAAGAGAGTTGTGGACACTATTCACATTCAACCACAGAAAACACATTCACCCAATCACCATAACCAAGGACATAATTACTGTAATGCCTAGAAAACCTTTCCCCAACACAAGTTGTAGTAATCTGACTAAGTGTGTGAAAGGATTGAGGAAACTTAAATCTGTGACATATAGGAGAAGATTAAAAAAAACCATCTGTGAAAAAATTCAATAAAAAAATACAAAAGCTTGTAATCTGTGTTAGATGCATTTCTGTAAGTAATGGCAAGACTCTGTCATGAAGCTGGCTAACACCCAAGCAACATGGCTAATACACAAACACAATTGTATCATCATTCAAGCTGCAACAAGAATGTGAGGGTAAGATTAATTTCCACTCAGCTTGCTACTTGTACAAACATGCCCTGAGGTATAGAGAGGCAAAGGTTTGATTCTAATATCACAAAGACCATTCACTAGAGTATCACCCTTTTTACCCCACGTGAATAGTCCATATCACCCTAAATACTCTTTTCCTTTCACTTGCCTTGAATTCAATCTTCACACTTTTGCTGTTGATCCAATGAATACTATTTCATGAGTCCAACTTGCTGGCTGAATCTTGTTTCTCTTTGGCTCTAATTTCTCTTGCACTGTAGCTCTATGTACATCTTCGCTTTGATGCCACTTCCTCCATGGTCAGTTTCCCTTTACACATAGTCCATTTCACTAAACCATTGCAATGACCAAACACCCTCCAACTTGTTCTCTACAAATTGGATACACACAATAAAAGAAGAAACATTGTTACACAATCTTTCTCAAAATCTCCAACACCTTTGACTAAAAGAAGTCGCTGAGATGGGTGAGCAGCCAGGTAAGTTCAATGCTGCAACCATCTACAGTTGTGTCAGAGGTATCTGCAGCATTTTCAAGGCATCTGTGGAATAGAGACCAGTCTCTCAGCAATGCATGATATCTGAAAACAAAGGTCTTTTTTCTTTGAGACAAGGGCTTTCCTCTACAGTCATATGCAAAAAGAAAGTTGCTTGACTAGGAGGACACTAAATTCTCTGGCCACTTGAAACAAGCAGTGCTGCTGTTAGAAAGTATATATGGCTTTGGCACCTCCTACACATTCCTACAAGAGAAACATCAACATGACCACCAAATGACAGATTGTAATTGAAAGAAAACAGCAATCTGCATTGGCAAACAAAGACATGTAGCAGATATATACATAGAATTTTTCAGACCATGGTAGGCAAATCCAGAGAAAGATAGGTTGTGGGACTTGGAAGGTAGACCCCACGGAAGATGAATTTCCACCCACCAAACCACCCCTGAACCAAACTAAGAAATTTATGTAAGTTCGCATCTACACCTACTCGATACAGCTGATATCTTACACGCCGATCAAAGAACCCTCCAAGACCTGCCAGGATTTTCGGCATGTCCCTGATCCTTGCCACTGTAGCCGTTCGAGCAGTGCTTCAGCGCGGCTTGCATCGTCTTTACATCTGCTCACCCACTCTTTGTTCTTGAGAGCAAGAGTCAGATAAGTCTCAGCTTCAATTTTCTCCTCAAGAAGCACACACACCTGGGCACAGGCTCCATGTATCCTACCCAGCAGTTCAGAATACACTGGCATGTTCCTGGAGGACACAGACTCATCTACACATAGCTCTATACATGGTGAACTTTCTTTCTCTCCTGCCTGTTCATGGCCATTAGGCAATTGGAACACCAAAAGCTTTGAGGCATCTTGCAACTCGGAGACAGGAGGCCTACAAAGGGAGCTGTCATTTGAAAGGCCGGATTTTCCCTGTAGTAAAAAGGCAGCAGCCTTCAGATCATGTTTCACAGCTTCCAAAAGGACCAGTTGTTTTGCATCCCCCTGTGATCTTGACATGGACTGATTCTTCCATGGACCTTTTAAATGCAATGTGGTCTGCAGCACATACCAGGAGAAGTGATGGAGCATAAGCAATAAGGCACGTGACACTGCTGAGGTGCGGGATGGCAGTGCTTGGAGGATGAACAAATCATTACTAAATACAAACATCCACATCAAAAGACACATAATGTGCAGGGATACATTAAAGAGACCCACAAATGTCAACAGAGGGGAAAGTGTAGGCAAAAAGGAGCCAACCTTGAGGGAAGCAATACAAAAAAGTGCCTCAGCATGCTCATAGGGTAGGTTACACACACTGAAGCTGTCTACAGCTGCTTGCAAGCTCTTCAGATACTGCTCTCCCTGCTGCAGATTTGCGAGGAGCCTAGACAGGCACATACAACAACAGCAGAACAGGCATAGACTGAACGACTGCAGAATAAGGGTGGATTCTTCAAGAGAGGTTCTACCATTCCTGTGCATTGGAGATGCAGCTTTCATATACAACAGCAATGTCATCCAAGTCTCATCCCTTTCAAATGCACACACAATGGGCCCTTTTCCATGGAAATATTTGGTGAAAACAATTCATTGCAACCCACCTGAGACAACGACCCTCTTCAGCTTTGAGTTGTAGCTGACGGGCTGCCACAAGGGCTCCCAGAAGCAGTTTCTTTCCTGCATCCACATTGTGCCCTTGTAATGCTGCTGCCCCAGCCAGCCGACCAGCCTTGACAACAAGCTCTTTGAGTTCATCATTATCAGCTTTGCTGTTCACCTCCTTGTCCCCATTCTCCTCCTTCTCTGCTTCACAGTCTATAAACAGGCAAAATTATGTAATTTGTAAACTTTCCCAAAAACCCAAGATGCATACAACTCAAAACATTCTTCCTGCCCAAACCTACCAGGCCCTCTTTCTGTTCTACCCCACCCTCAAGTCACCCACAAAGGTACCAGGGACTTTTCCCATTACTACCCCCCATTGCTCTTCCTCAAACTCCTCTTGTTCTGCACAAACTGGGCATGCGGCTCATGCCCGAAGGTTAACAAAACACAATATAACAGGAACAGCCTAGACAAGATCATTGCCCACAAAATCATTTCCCCACTAGCTTTACAGCATTTTAAGGGCATCTTATCTCATCAGATTTCCCTCTTGTTGTGCTTTGCCCAAAAGTATTCAACAGAAACACACTATCCATTGGACCCCAAATATTAAACAAGCAATGCCCACCTTTAAAGAGCAAAATAGCTGCTGTAAAAAGAGCATGAGCCCTGTTCCACTCTCCCCGGATTAATTGGCACTTCCCAGCCTCCAAAAGGCATTTCCCAGCATCAAGCCTTAGGCCACTGGACTGGCATGCACGCAGCACCTGAAGATGGCACTTCTCAGCCCAACAAGTATGCCCAGTTTGAGCATAGAGAGCTGCAACAGAAATCCATGCTGCCACTTGACCTCGAACTGCTTGTTTGGCAACTTCCTTAGATTCTGGAGCAGCATCCTTCAGGACACTTCTTTCAGCCTCTCTGTGAGAAAGAAACAGGAGAGTGTGTTCAGATTCCTGAAATTATCTGGACACGGTGGAGTCAACACTAAATCAATCCTCCAAATTGAGGTCTATATCATCAGATTCAAAGCTGCTGCTATTAGACAAATAGAAGTCAGCATACATAGAAGTTGGCATACCGGAAAAGGCGTGCAGCTGCTTCATATTCCACCATGGCTCCTGACGGCTCCCCCTACAGTAAGCAATCCAGAAAGTTACACCACTAGCTGCAAAGCAGGCATTTTGTCAATCTCGATAAGTAAAGAATTGTGAAACTTTTGGGTCACCTGCACAGCCAACTTTGCAGCATGAATCATGCAGCGCACAGCGCGGTGACAGGACTCTGGGAACCCTGCTGCCACGGACTCATTAATCTCAGGTCGATCCACAAGCAATTCATCCATCTGGACAGCCAGGTCATCTGCAATAGGAGCTTGGGGTGAAAGGACCACTTGATTGGTCCCTTTGTTTGCCATGGGCTCTCCAACAACGCCACCGGCTCCATCATACAGCTGGCTATTTGCAAAAGATGGACTGTCATTTCTGAAACCAATTGCAAGCTCTTTAGGTTCAAGGGAATCCCAGGCCTGCTCATTTGGTGTGCCTGTGTCCATCTCTGGGAAGCAGGTTGATGAATATTCTTGGACACTTGAGTCTGAAGTAGCATCTTTATGGACAAGCTTGCCATTGTTGTGATTGTTATCATCAACACACTCTTCTAACAAAGTCAATTCAACCGGGCAGGCAGCCACTTCAGACTCGCTTACGTGAGCACACATTGGTACCTTATTCACAATCTCTGTACAATGATGAACCACATCATCAGTTGACAGACTGTCATGAAGTGAAGGTAGAGGTTCTTGTCTTGTCTGGGCTTTGAAAGAACTAAGTGTTTCAGCCGACTGATGAGGGCCTGGAGAAGCATGGGATCTGCATAAACCAACACAAATCTCAGCTGGAATGTAAGGTGTGTCTCAAGGGCCTTTGAGGCCAGCTGTCTCATAAACATACACAATCATAAGCAGAGAACTTTCAATTCTAGAACTGACTATGGGTCTGTCACTTCATGATACCTCTTGATTCTTCATCTACCTTTGTCATGAGAAGCCCACTGTGACATACTAATGAAATGAGGACACAGGCAAAATGCACACCAGATAACAAAATGATGAACCTATCATAAAAAACCATCCAGCCACACAGAGGGTAGTCTGCTGAATGCCAGACCTAATTGAGAACCCACCTAGCATTTGAACTTCCAACAGACTTCTTAGCCTTAGCAATGGATCCCTGCTTCTTTCCAGATGACTGTGAGTTGGACTGGCCTTTGTTCTTATGGCGGAGGTGTTTCTGGTAGCTGTGACGTGACAAAAAGATAGGCAACTGCTGATTTTGTCCCAAGGTGTGTGACACTGTGCTACAGATAGGATCATAAACATCTGGATGCCACTTCACATGAAGTTTTGGGCGTGGTCCAAGACCAATCCCTTCATGCCCTCCACGCAAAGCTGATTTCAGAGGCGCCAATGTAGCCTGCATCCAAAAAGTATACAGTCAACAAGTGTCATCCACTGAAACTCAGTGAGAACAAGACCACAGCAGTCATACAAAGCTAGGGAACAGGGGAAATAAGGGCAGTCAGTGCACAGATTGATATGAAAGCCCTAGCAGGCAGATTGACATGATGTAAAAGCAGGAGCAAAACAAAGAGAAGGAAACAGGAAGACATCATTTCTGGATATAAGGGAAGACACAAAAGCTTACTCTTGTAGACTTGGTCACAGACAAAATTGGGCTACTGTGCTCTGAAGAGCTGGAAAGGGACAGATCTGTTGTCTCTGACTTGTGCATTGAGTTTTCCCCATGGTTTGAAAGCTTAGACTCCCTCCTGATTGGAATATTTGGAGTTGAAGGCTTCAATGAGGAAAGGACACCACTAGGGAGGGAGCCTCCAGCCCCTTGTTCTTGCTGAGATGTTTTGAGTTCAAAGTTGTTGTTTGGTGCACATTCTGTGGCACTGGAAAGGGTAATGCTGCCCTTCCCTTTTTTCTTCTTTCTTCTCCGCTTATCCTTCAGAGAATAGGTTGGTGATAAGGAATCAAAGACATTGCCCCTGCTGTCCTGGAGCTCACTGACATCTGGAGATAAACCAAGATGTGAACTTGACCTCCATACTTTAGCTGGATTTATCGCTTCTGATAACAGATCACCACCACCATGTCTGGATTGAGCCAATACCAAAGGCACTGATGACAGTGTGCCAGCAGAAGGCAACAAAACGCGCAGATGTGAACTCCGTGAACTTTTTGCGTGATGGCAGTGGCTATCACACTCAAAACACAGTGCAATTCCACAATGCTCGCACCATAGCAACTCTCTCGCTGCTTCTTCACAGTCTTCACAAAATCTCCCTCCTGCGAGGTTGTGGCATGCCTGGTTAATGGACATCTGCAACCACACACATTCATTCGCAATGAGAATAGATTCCGAAAAGATCACGATCTTAAAAAGTATTCAAAACCAGTTGCATTCCTGTTCAAGCACCATCTTCCCTCGCAGAACTTGATAATCGCCATGATAACGATGTCGTTGGCTAACTACGGTGAGACGGCAAGCTGCAGGTGCATCACAAAAAGATACGTTCTACTGAATATTACTTAATGACCGCAGGGCTGTCCTTTCCAAAGACACCAATCGGATGCTGCTCCGGCTGCTGTATTCGACGGCTAACCCTCACGTGTTCCAAAAAAAAAGCCACGCACAAATACTCATTCCCCCCCAGACTCAACAGAAGTCCAAGAAACGCATAGAAGAAGTGACAGAGAGAGGAAAAAAGTTCAAAAACGATGGCAGTGGAAGGTACCTCAGATTAAAGCCCGTGATGGAAAAACTAGAGGAAAGTTTTTTTTTCGCAGATTCGAAAACCTTCGCATCAGTCGAAAGGAAACAACGGCCAGCCGTATGGGAGAAATCTCGGATCCTAAAATCCTCACGAATCACAAACCTCTCTCACGCCTGTCACCAGGTCCTACAAAAGTAAGGCCATCGTGGATAATGGAAAAAAAGTTCGCAAAGAAATGCCGCAGAAACAAAACGAAAGAAGCAAAATGAACCGAAATTTTTTGAAAGCATTTCACAAATAGGCAGGCACCTATGCAGACATGAAACTCGTTTCCTCCATGGCTGGTTACTCACGGATCCGTGCGACAAAGCAGAAGATGGTCGCAAATCTTGTAACCCTCACTTTGTCCTCTTCTTCTTCGTCTTCTTCGCGAGGAAGCTGCACTGCGCACGCGGGCATGGACTTCGACGACGTAAGACGAGGACACGGGCGTTATACAGGACATTCCGCTGTTTCGGAATTGTCTTTTGCCACGTGCCTTTTTTCTATTGCTGGAATGAGTAGAATTTTCACTCGGATTTGCACAATTGGCAACCTGCGATTTGCATTATGAGTTCGAGAGATTCCGACCGCCCGATGACGATGTCGAGTACTAATCGTCGACAAGCGGTTTCGACCGTACGATGATCATCGATTGTCTTCGACAGTCGGTTTCGACCGCACGATGATCATCGAATGTCTTCGACAGTCCGAGTCGACCGCACGATGTCGATGCCCGACTTAATTAAATTTGTCGACGATAAGTCGGTGTCGATAGGACGATGTATGATCGTACATCGTCGATGATAGTTGGTTTCGGGATGAGGAAGTTCGTCAATTGTCCACTTTTATCGTCTTCTTTCGTTTGGCTTCGCAGCATCGTGAAAAATGTTTTTTTTAAAAAAAAATTAATGCGTTTTTAGGGTTTGGGGTTTAGGGTTTGATGCGCGCTGTTTGTTACATGCCCATCAGGAGGAGCAGCAGCAAGCAACTGCGGAATCAATCACCAGGCATGGATCCTTCGTTCCTGTTTGTGGGAGTGCGTTTCGATAGGAAGCGCTTCGCTGCTGATGTCAATCGCTTTAAGGTACTCTTCTCATGATACCTTCAAACTCACATCTGCCCGTTTACAAGGGTTTGTAAGGTTTACAAGGTTGTCGTCGTCTTCTTCTTCTTCCCAATGAACGACCTAAAACCGATAGCCTAAAGTGATTACGACTCGATGGCCATCTTTTCACGCAGTTTTGTGAAAATTTTCTTTAATGACTTTTGAATCATGTCGGTGTTTCTTTGATAAAATCCGTCTGAACTAAGCTATAAATGTAGTCTTTGAGGAACTCTTTAGTGCGCCAACGTCCGTAAATCTAGGGGTTTATGAGTAATTGCAATCGAGGTTGCGGAATCTTCTTGCCTCTGGTACGCGATTGCAAATCGATCGCCTTCAAAAGATTCGTAACTATGGTCAGGAGAGAACTCAGTGCCACTTGTTGGGGGATTCTTTTCTTTTCATTGACGACAATGTGGTTAAGAGTACTTGGTGTGTTTTGTGCACGTCTTTGGTGCGAATTAGGTCTGTTAGTTCTTATGCTAAACCATTTTGTTCTCTAGTTCTACACACCTTTATGCCTTAGGTTGTTGTTTTTAGGGTTGTTCTCAAGTTCCTTTGGTTAGAAAGAGAAAACTTGAAATGTTTGCTTTGTGGGTTTTTTTTTTGGTCATCTTTACTGACTTCTTTGGGACTAACTTTTTGGTGCAATAGCAACACAGTGGTGCTCTTCTTGCTGATGAACATGATGATGACAAGCATGGAGGCCAAACACAGAATGGATTGGATACTATAGCTTCATCAAACATGGTCGAAAGCACAGGTGTCCAGAAGAAGAAGAAGAAGAAGAAGAAGAAAAGAAAGCTCAAGCATGAAGATGGTAAGGTTCTGAGCATTAGTGTCCATCTATTGAATGAATTTGAGTACTCTTTAGCCAGCTTTCAGCTGCTGTCTCAACAGCAGTATCCTGGTCACTGGCTAGTTGAACCAGCAGCTCGACCTTGAAGCTGGTCCCTGCTTTGTTGAATGGAAACTGTGCTGTTAGGGTTTAGGGTTTTAGGATTAAATTAGGTTATTCATTGGTTCAGGTTGTCATATAGTGTTGAGTGTAGGGGGAAGAAGACATTATTTATTCTGGGGGCAGTAGCTGAAGTTGAGCACTGTGGTTTTGCCTGCATGTTATAGATGAGCTTCTAAAATTCTTCTCTATTTGGCAGGACCAGAAAGTTCATTTAACATATTTAAGCCACCTGAAGTTAACAATGATAAATCTGAGCAAAAGCCAAGTGAAAAGAGGAAAATCCCAGAGGCAGAGGTATTGTTGGCTGTTTCTCTTCTATGTACAGTTTCCAGTCTGGTCAATTGCTCAACATAATATCTTTATGCTCAACATAGTCCTGGATTTCTTTTCATATGTTTTATGTAAGGGATCAGATTAGGTTTTTAAATGATTGACCATAGTTTCATTGCTCCAAAGGTTAGGCTTATCACTACAAATCAGTGTGGAGGCCAGACCATGCCAGACACATGTTTGGGAAGAACCATGATTTTGCTCAGTACTGTAGCTGCTGTAGATTTGAGTTAAGGTCAATGTACATCTTGGTCACTTCTTAAACTGAACTTATTCTGAACCCAGCAGCTGCCCCTACCATAATCATCAGTGACTCAGATAAACACAGGTTCATATAAGATATTTTAGCTATCATAGACCTGCTAGATGGTTGCTCCACATTTTGAATGATCAGCAAATTCAGGTGTCTAACCGGTTTTCATAACATAGTTGCAGGTAGATTTTGAGTTGTTGACTGATTTCTTGTTTTTTATGGAATTCCTCCCAGTTTGTTGGACTGCAAAGGAAGAAGTATCACATTCATGTAGCAGGACACAACATTCCTGCGCCTCTTCTTGACTTTGACCAGCTAAAGACACAGTATCCTGCTCTGTGTGCATGACATAAGTTGTATTATGGATGAGAAGTTAACAAGAGAGGTATTTTAGGCTTACCTGCTGGAGTCTTTGGATATTACCTGGAGGGTTTCACATTTCCTGCTTCTATTTGGGAGTTATGGGGTTTCTGGTTTTGCATTTGCATGTCCTGCAAGAGTGTGAGAGATTGTCAATTTTATCCATGTTGGTATCTTTCTTTGACATCAAGGCAGATTCCGCTGCAAGTCATATTTGATGCAGAACATTGCTAATGCTGGATATAGGGAACCAACCCCTATCCAACGACAAGTGATTCCAGTCCTACTTGCGGTACGGACCTACTTATTGGGATGTTGTGTTTCTGGGTAGGCTGGTAGAGGGGTTAATGTCACTTCCATTTGAGGTTATAGGGACCAAGACAGTTGGCACATATGACATGTGTCCTGTGGTAATGTCATGATGATGGCTCCAAACTGTCTATTCTTGTGGGACAGGGCCGGGAGTGTTTTGCATGTGCTCCAACTGGATCTGGGAAGACCTTGGCATTCCTTCTCCCTATACTGATGAGGTTAAAGGTGGGCTGCATATCACTGTGTTAACCCTAGCCCATATCTCTGGCTTGAAAACTCTCTTTGTCTGCTTCTATTTAGGTTTTCTAAGTTTAAAAGATCTGTTCCTTTGCAGAAGACTTCAAAGTGTTGAGAAACCCTTCATCCCATAGGTGCAATCCTGCATTTATCCGCAACCTTGTCAGATAGAATGAAGTCAGGGGAGGGTTTGACCTACAGCATTTCTTTTATACTACCCACCTTGTACCCAGTAAACTGTACACAATCCTAACCCTTTCTGTACAGTTTACTGGGTACAAGGTGGGTTCAGTGAATTCACATTTACTGCAGGACTGAAATCATGTAGGGGTTGTCTACCATCAAGTTGTGTAGGTGACAGTGTTTCTTGTTGAGTAGGTGCATGTACTCAGTTCTTTTCCTCTTGCTGTGATGAGGTAGCAATGAGCAGTACTACATGATTGTAGGTGCCCAGTAAAGATGGAGTCCGGGCAGTTATCTTGTGCCCCACACGAGAACTTGCTTTACAAACAACTCGAGAGCTGAAGAAACTTATTGTTGGGAAAAAGTTTCGGGTCAGAGTAATGACCAAGGCTTTGGCACGATGCAGTGATTTCTCTAAGCTGCCTTGTGATATCCTTGTCTCAACTCCTCTGCGCCTGGATGCTCTCTTAAAGGAGTCAAAAATTGACCTTGGCAGGTACATATCCTCTTAAGTCTTGAGAGTGTCTGCAGGCTGTGTTTGTAATCAGAGGTCACCACTTGGTGATCAGAATGCCCTTACTAATGTGCAATCTCACAATTCAGCAAGTGCCCAAATTCTGTACAATGACTTTTGGGTTCTGGAAATTGGTCTTGAAACTAGTAGGTCCAACCTTTATTTTTCTAGGTTGAGTAAATTGAACTTGTCTTTGCTGCAGGGTTGAGCATTTAGTCATGGATGAATCAGACAAACTCTTTGAGATGGGATTTGTAGAGCAGATTGATGCTGTGGTGGCATCTTGCACCCATCCATCCATCACCCGCTCACTTTTCAGTGCCACATTGCCAGATTCTGTTGAGGAGCTTGCACGCACTATCATGCATGATGCTGTCCGGATTGTGATTGGGGAAAGGTAAGGCTTCACCTTCCAAATATTGGAATATCAAATGTAACCTGTCTTTAGTATGCTTTGACTGCAGAGAGCCAGTTTGTGGTTGATTTTCTTCAAGTAATCCTGGGAATATTAGTGAATATGTGAGATCATTCTATGGTGGTAACTTTGACCAGCAATTGAGCAGTCTGTGACTAACCCTTTTACAATGCTAAGTCATGCTGATTGCACTCTTGTAAGATGAGCTGCCAGGCAAACAAATTGTTACAAATTGATGTCACAATGGAAACAAGGCTTGTCTTTGACCCTGCACTGTGTGTTTTATGCAGAAACTCAGCTGCACAAACAGTGAAGCAGAGATTGGTATTTGTTGGAACTGAGGAAGGAAAACTACTTGCGTTACGCCAGATTTTTAAGGAGGTTGCCCTCAATCTTAGCTTTGTATTTGCATAGCTGGTGCCAGATCACTCAAAGTTCCTTTGCCCTTGCAGGAAAAGAGAGGATGTATTATGATATTATTAGCCATCTCCAAGAGCTCTGTTATGAGTTCAGTCATGGGCATAAGACAGATTGGAAGAATAGTTTATAATCAAGCTGTACTTTATCAGATCTGCACGGAATTATGCATGGTATACCCTGTCTTCTTGTAATGCATGTTGGTATCCTTGCTCTACTTGGATCCTGGCACTGAAGTCCCACTTCAGTTGAATATTTTGTCTTCTGCACAATAGTCTCACACATCAACCTTGAAGTGACTAAAAGTTTGAAAGTGGGCATGCTTGCAGAGCTTGCAGCCCCCAGTGCTGATCTTTGTGCAGAGCAAGGAAAGAGCACAAGAACTCCATAGGGAGCTGGAAAATGATGACATCAAAGTGGATAGCATTCATGCTGACCGAACTCAAGCCCAGGTAAAGATACCCTCCCACCACTGGGTCACTCAGGGAAGCGAAATTGGTGATGGTGTTTGGAATGCATGTGCTCATTAGCCTTCTTAAGATTTATGGTTGGTAGGGATTATGGGCTTTCAGCTGTTATATGACCATGCTATCAACCAATTAGCCAGTTTGTGAGTGTATCATATATTGCTTTTATCTAGATTGGTTGTCAACTGAGTTTTATAGATTGTCTAGCACAGGATTTGTTTTAGATAGAACAGCGGGAGTTTCTTCACAAGTGCAGGAGCATATGTCACTAATCTGGGGACATGGGTCTTGAACCAGAGGGATGCTGCAGTGGAAAAGTTTCGAGAAGGGAAGACATGGGTGCTTATTGCAACAGATCTGTTGGGGAGGGGGATGGATTTCAAGGGTGTGAATGTTGTCATCAACTATGATTTCCCCCACACAAGTGCATCCTACATCCACCGAGTTGGTAGGTGACAAATGTAGTGAGCATCTTTCACCTCTGTCACTATCTTGTGACCCAAAATTAAAAATAAACTCTCCTCTGGGCTTGTCCTTATTGTCATGGCTCACCTGACTGATGCAGGCCGAAGTGGGAGAGCTGGGAGGTCTGGACAGGCAATTACTCTGTACACAGAAGAAGATGTGCCTCTGTTGCACTCTACAGCTCATATTATTCAAGCATCTGGATGTGAAGTTCCTGGCTGGATGCTCTCTCTTCCAAAAGGCCCAAAAAGAAAAGCTCCTACTTCTCGGGAGGCAATAAGCACTAGGCCTCCACTGGAGGCCAAGGTCTTCAAGCGAAAGTCAAACAAACCACTAAAAGTCGAACCTGTGCCTGATGCCAAGGGTACCGATGAGAACCAACTCAAATCTAAGAAGTCCAGAAAGGGTCAACATATTTCTGATGAGGGAGTTCTGACTTGAAGCAGCCGACAAGCATCTGATCACTATAATGAACATCATGTGTTGGTAAGTCCATTGATCGAATTCTGAGCTCATGTTCTTTCATAACTGCTGTTGCTATCAGTTTTTAAATGTGTGCAGTCTCTCTTGCCTTGTGAGATGTTTTAGAACAGTATAACCTTAGTATATAATTAGCACTAGATCCAGTTGCACAGAATTTCTTTCCTTCCAGTGTTCACTGAACACCATTCCTTGTCTTAACAAAAGACCAAGTTGGATGGCTTATTATCATGTGGAGGTGATTAGTTTTATTTGTCTTGCTTCAGTCTCTCTTGTTTTGTCCTATTGTGTGTTGCAGTCCTATGGCATTCTTGTTGTGTGTTTTGGATTCGCCTAACAAACATATTGTTATGGAGTTTTCTCTGCAATCCCATAGATGTATACACTGTGTTTTGCAGGTCCTTTTGCTGAATTTCTTATTGTAGCCGCCAACAACCATGTTAAACTTTGCTGTTGTGACAGAGGAGCAACCAGTTTAATTTACTGTTTTCATTTTTGCAATGGATACTTCAAGCAGCACAAGCGGGCTGCACCAGTCACAGTGATTGATCTAGAATCCAATAGTCCTGCAATTGTAGGTATTGCAGTGACCGGGAAACATCAAATAGCTTCCCTATTTGATATAGTCAGGGGTACCTGGACATACTTGGGTCAAGGTTCATGGGTGGTAGTCAGGAGTCCCGGCATGTGCTGGGTCAAGGGTCAAAGGCAGGAAGGTCACAACATAAATGGAGGAGAGTTATTTTGGAACTGTATTCTCAAAGGTCAGGTGCACATACTGTTCCTTCTTGAGTGCCGCTAAGTGAATGGTTTAGTGAAGCCTCATCTGCATTTATTTGAATTGATCCCATACCTTTAATTTCAAGTAATAGAATGAGATGTCAAAACTTAAAAATGCTCAGATGTCCAAGGGCATAAAACAAATGATGGCATTAAGGGTAATTAGAGTCAAAATTGTGCCATGGACTCATCTTGCACTTGCACAGACTTCACCATGCCCTGGACCAGTATGAGGGCATCACATTTTTTTGGTTTACTCCTTTTATGTTAACGGGAACTACATACCAGTGGCAGAATGAAATTTTTAATATCATTAATATGTCTGTTTGAATAAATACATCATGAAAGTTGTTGTTTGTAAGCTTGTATTGTTGCCTTATTCCATTGTCTCTGGATGCCTGTTTTGTCATTGTGGTAAAGAGTTTTTATTTACACTAAACCTTAGTCCGAAATCTTTCGAATATCATTCAACAGAACCATCTATTTAATTTAAATCAATGTCCATTAACATTTTCTATATTTTCCAACACGGGAAATACTTGATTGTATACACATTATACAGGGTGTTGCAACTAGTGTTGGGACATTGGGGCAATATTTAAGACTCCATAAAAACCTAGCACATTTTTTCTAGTGTACCTGGAGAGTGCCTTAACTGGTTCAAAAGCTCATAACCTTTTTCCCGCAAGGTATCATGGGAAATTTTGTTTAAAAGAAACAGTAGTTTTCACGCTGGGAAAAGCCCTTGGGGCCAGGCTCTACCAGATTGGGGCCCACAATTGGCTCCACCTTGCAGGGGCCTTATTCCCATAAAGACTGGCCCCAAGGGCTTTTGCCTTACACAAAACAATTTGGGGATTCATCATCAATGGTGATATTTTCCCCTTGTAACGTTTGAAGTGAAATCTTCTCATGATTCTCTCCCTCTGTTGATTATCCCAACTTCTGATGATGATGATGATGATGAACTTCTTAAATGGTGTTTCTGCTCACCTCAATAAGTATTGGACTTGTTCTTGACTAAAGTTGCAATCCATTTTTCTAAGATTCATCCTTCCAACGGATGCTTCCAATGACTCATCATGGGAATCCTGTTTCATTCCAATACGATTATTCATGTGCAGCTAGTTCCAGTTGTGATGCATGACAAAACAAAATGTTAATGTCCTTTTTAGGTCATGTGCAGCCCTAAACCTTTGAATAGTCCCACAATGGTCGCATTTTGGTGAAGCGCCCCCCACCAATCTCATTGCAAAACCTACAAGTTCATTTCTCAGATAAACCTCAAGCTCCACTTCAAGCCTTCATTGCAACACATTCTCCCACTAAAGAAAAAGGTTTATGTTTTTAATTGACATCAAATTGTTGCATTGAATAACTCAATCAAGGCTTTTAAAAACTAACAATAATTTTCGGAAGGACATGAATTTATACACAATATCTCGCCTCTTGCAATGACAGAATAATCTCTTCATGTCAAGTCCCAAAGTGGGAAGAATATAAGGAAAAAAGATTAAACCTCTTTGAACATCCTTCTACCAAAAAGTCAAAATCAAGTTGGCCTCCAATTTAGACCTACGAATTTAAATCCCCTCTTCTTCGGGGTAACCATAAACCCCAAGCACTAAACCCTGAACACTAAACAACCTAACCTTAAGAAAGGCACCTGTGATAAATGACCTATTGACTTTTGTTGCTAATATAAGAATCATCTTGGATTTTGTTTGGAGTTTTCTGGATGCACATTGAGCATGTAATATGCAAGTATTGATATTACACTAACAACCTCTGATGGTCTGACAGAGATGAATCTCCAACATATGGTTTTGTGAACACAGTAGAGAATGGATTTCATAATTCTCTGCTAATGCAGAAGATACTGCAAGACTGTGTGATATGTGCCCACGAGGGCAGCCATTGCAAGCCCATGCTGAGCAGTACGGATACCTAGCCCTTTCCACAGCAAAGGTTGATCAAATGGTATAATTCCTAATGTTCTCTGTAAGAAGTTCCCTGGCCTTGTTACCCACTTTAATAGCTTTCTCTCCATTGCGACATGCTGCAACCAAACATACACACACACACACAAACACACCATATGAGACTTAATATTACATATGCAATTCCAACATCAACAGATCAAAATATGCCTCTTAAGAGTCAATCATCCTCATGTGATGTCTAAAAGTCTTAAGTAACTCTCAGAGCCAACAATATGCAAAGCTAAGATGATAACATGTCATGCACTATCACTTACAAAACCGTAAACAAAATAAGCTGTTACAAGCAAACAGTACATAAAATGATGCACATCCTAGTCCACTTGTACCTGTCACCTCTGCAATGTCCTTGTGCACTACCTGAAGCATCAGAGAAAGTTTTACCTTTGGTAAGACAGTAGCTTGACTCCTAGTCTTAGCAGTGTCCATAGGATGGGATGCCACAGCAGCAACTGATGCAGCAAGGCCGGCTGTAACACTTAGCTGCCATGGTGTCAGAGGATCAATATCTTCCAAGGACCTGCTCATTACACAGAGATCACATGTCTCAGTATTCAGTGTATTCCCAAGGACTTCACCCTCAGGACCAATGACCAACACATAAAAAATAAACGTCAAAAAATCAGTATGATCCCATGGTGCTAACAGGTAAGTGTGATGTCCCAGACCCATTTGTGATCATGTTTGTACGTTGCCTGCAAACAGTCAGAAAAGTCCTGAGCTACTTAAAGAGAACAATTTAGATCTTTCCACCAGATGAAGTTTCAGCATTAAACTAGACAGAACAGTCTTGACCATTCTGAAGTGACTTTGCTCCCTGCAGCCTGCATTACCAATATTACAGATCATTGATGCAACTGCAAGCAGAAGATAGTAGTGAATGGTCAGGACTAGACCTTGGTGGCTCATCCATGTAATATGCCTTGTGCTCCAATAGGAACTCACATAGAAACTCCCAACTTCCAAAAAAGAATCCAGCATATGTGGCATCCCGAAACAACCCTGGTCGAAACCCTCTCCACAGCACCTTCCAACCTTCTACATCAATTATCTGTCTAATTCCAACCATATCTCTGACAATTGGCGGATGACCTGTTCCATTTGCCAACCAGGGGTACTTTTGGAGACTGCTTATCATGTTAGGGTGGGTTGCAGGCAGACCAGCAAGGGATTCCATAACTTGGGCCCAGTTAGCCTTGGGAGTGTAGAGAGGGTCCAGAGAGTGAGTCACGGCTGTGAGCTGCCTACGTGTCTTGAGAAAGTCAAAAGGTGTGGCAACAAGTGATTCAACACACCCAGTGAACAAGCCTGCAAGAGATGCTTCTGACACTGTCATATCATTGGATCCTCGACCATCTGTCCCCACATTTCACATACCATACCCATCAGTCATCTGCCTCTTGCTGTCAGTCTACCTCATTTAAACCCCCTCCCCTCCACCTCTTCTTCTTCCATCCTTGTCACAAGTAGAAGACAGTGCCCTAATCAGCACAGATCTGCAAAAGTATATATAATACATAATAAGCAGCCAACCCACAGACTACTTATGCTTGCCCCCTCTCCAAGAAATTAAGTGGAAGTACAAGTTACAAAAGGAAAAGAGGTCAGAGCAGAAGACCCTCCATCAAAAAACAGCTGAAAAACATCATATTAAATGCAGGAGGAGATGGGGAATGGAAAAGATGTGAGATAGGGATGCAAGGGTAGGGGACGATGATAAACCCACAGGTAGGAATTTCCCTTCTAAACACAACTGCAAAACAAAATGCCAAAGTACAGCTATTAGTCACATAGTCACACATGCTACATAGAGAGTGAATCACACCAGTAATGAAGGCTGAGCTAAGCTGATACACTCCAAAGCGTGCACCTAATACAGGCAACCTTCCCAGCAACTGCCACCCCACTCCTCCATACGCACCTGAAAGGCAACATCCAAAAATAGTTCAGTTTCTAATACTGTTTCACACTTACAAAGTAGAGAACTCTCACCACCTCTCAAATCTGCAGATTGCATGCAGGATTAAGGTTGAAAGGTTGATAAAAACCTTGCCAACTTAATACTGTGTTGCACTTACAAAGTAGAACAACTCTCACTGCCTCTTGATTCTGCAGGTTGCATGTAGGATTAGGGTTGAGAGGACCATTATAGAAAACTCACCATACTTTGAAGGAATGAGTGGATACTAATGGACAGAAATGCACAGACAGCTATGAACAGTGTGAAATTACAATATATGTCCTCCTGCAGAACCCTAAACCCTAAACCCTGTCTGCCCCACAAACCATTCAGCTGGAAGACTTAGCAGTTTTGCAGAGCTTTGGCAATTGGCACTCCAACTTCTTTGGGCATCGAGGGGTACTTCCTGAATGATTGTACGCTCTCTCACACAGTCACAAACATAATGAAAAAAGCTTCTGGGATGTGAATGCATGCCACAAAAAGTCTTGTGGCTAAAGGAATGTGGTTAAAAAGGTGCACAACCGACAAGCAATCTCTGTTGACAAAATCATGCAGGAGATCTAAAAGAACTGCTATTTGTAGTGTAAGCTATGTCGCTCTCAACTTCTTTATGCATGGCATTGATGGGTCTTCCTGAATGATTGTAGCCTCTCTCAATCACTCTCAAGCAAATGTAATGAACAAAGCTTCTGGGATGTGAATGCATGCCCTAAAGTCAGTCTTTTGGCTAGAGGAATGTGGTAAAAAAAGGTGCACAATCCACAAGCAATCTCTGTCGACAAAATCACGCCAGAGAGCTTAAAGAATTGCATTTTGAGAAAGGAGAGTAGTAGGTCTGCTTCAAATATTTCAGAGAGGAAAAAGGGCAGTGCACCTGGCACTCCAACTCTCATCACCAGTATTGCCATCTCCCAGACTTTGCCTCCATTTGCAACCCCATTTTTGCCTGCATTGGCCGACACCTGATCCCCATGGGATCAATGGCGTGTTAACAAATACACACATGTATGGACACAGAGCACAATATTCTTCTGCAGTTTCTAAATGGATGGGGAAGAACAAGAAGAGCTTTCAAACATGAACACAACAACACAGTATTTTCATCTTTCGAGATTGCACCTGGACAAGAGCCTTGACGGTGTCTAGAGGGTATGAGACGGCGGCTTCGGAAGCAATCGCCGCAGCTGCCGCCAGGCCTTGTCTTGCTACCAGCGCATTCCTGTAATCCTCCAGCTTGTACTTGTTGAGCGCCATCGTAATCACCTCTTCGTCTGGAGAAAGAAAGAGTTCGAGAGGGAGGAAGAGCGAGAGACTTGACGTGTTGTTGCGTTAGAGGAAAGAGAGAGAGCCAAACCCCATCTAGGGTTTGGAGCTCAAGGATCCAGAAAGGAGGAGGTCCCATCTCCGTCTGCGTTTGGGCGTTGGTTGTCTGCACATGCTGATTCTTTGTTTTGTGGAAGGCAGAGGCAGAGCAAGCCAAAATAGATCTATCAGTTGTTGTACACAAGGATGATGACTGCAAGAATGGTTTAGGGTTTAGGGTTTATGGATTGCAGACTGCAGCTGCAAGGAGCTGAACAAATCCTCATTCACTGGCAATAACAACACCATGCACAAGATTTATCTTGCTCATCTTTTAACCCCCCATCACGACTTACGAGTGTTTGAATCCTCTTTGAATGCATTCTGCAAGCTGAAGAAGAATGCAGCACAACAGATCTCAATTCTACCAATACAGCAGCACAAATTTGTGGCAAATTTGATAGAAAGTCATGTTGATGACTGGAAGATTCGTTTATATGGTGGATTGCAGACATGATGCCTGCAGCTTCAAAGAGCTTCAAAACCTCTCAGGACTGGCAATAACAAAACCCATGCAAAGATTCTTTGTTCATCTTTGCAGCCATGACTTGTGAGTGTTACTGAGTCAATTCTTTTTTTGAATGCATTACCCAAGCTGAAGAATTCACAACGGCTCTCATTTCCACCAATGCACAAATTGCTTGTTTGTGGCAATTTGATAGCCATGGAAGATGGAAGATGGCTAATATGGAGTGCAGACATGATGACAGCAGCTGCGGGAGCTCCAAACCCTAAGTGGAACTGGCAATAATAACGCCCATGCAATATTTCATGTTCGTATTTCCAACCAACCGTGACTAACTTGTGAGTGTTAGTATTTAATCTGGGTATGAAATGCTGAAACTCAGCATTTAATGCACAAGGTTCGAGGTAAATATAGTAGTTGTACATGCCAGAGCAGTGAAACTATATGCACCAACAGTGGAGGCGCTTAGGAAAAAGGAAAGAGGGGGGTCAAAACAGGATGAAAAACTAAATTTGACACGAAAAATGGTGCATTTGTGAGTTTCACCCCTCCCTTCTTGAAGGCTAATGTTCTTTTTTGCAGGTTCTTTTTTGAATCTCACCCGGTTTTGGACCAAACTCAGGGTTCTGGTGCTGTGTTTTCCTGGCTCTAATATTTCTGTCTTTGCAGCTCCCTCCTTGTTTTTCCACTCCCTCTCCCCACATTTGTATTTGGGCTTTAGGGTTTAAGGGTTTGGCACCCATAAAAAACTGTTCCAAGTTTTCCATTATTGTGAAACTTTTTCAGTACTGGATGTGAGTAAGTAAGAGCATCTCCACCCCACACTGGCAAACACCCCTTTCCATTAGATCTTGGACCAGGATAGTGCAAATCCTGCTGGTCTCCGGTATTGATGGTCCATTCTGCAGTGGTCATTTTAACTCCTTCGAAAGCTCTTTTCTACTATGGATTTGGACAGTGATTATTACTTGTCCAGATGTGAAAAGACATAAATGGTCTTTGGGTGTTTAAAGGGACATTTATGACGTTTTGTGGGTGGGGACAGTGATCATTAAACGACATTCTATTCTAAAATAAAAGAGTTGTTTACAGTTTTAGGGTGGAGATGCTCTGACAACTTACAAGTACTTAGATGCCTCTATGCCAGAGAGAATCAATCAGGCTTCAAATTTTTCTGGTAACCTACTTCCTAAGAGCCTGTGCGGTTGCAGCATTCTCAAAAACTGCACTGTCAGTAGAACATGAATGCTTTCCTTATGAGAGATGGTTTCCTTATGAGAGAGACTAGAATTTGAGGAGAGTAGTGAAATAAATAAATGTCCGAAGGCATGCAAAATTTTGGGTGCAATTTGCATTAGTCGTTTTTAATCTTGTGTTGTTCCTAGGTTCTTGAAGGCACCTCTTGTTCCGGTTCTTAAGTTTTTATTCTCGAAGGAAAAATTTATTCCCAAAAAAATCCATACTGGCTTTGCCTAGCAAGGCAAGGATATTGAATTAAGATTCATTGTAGAGTATAGTAGCTTAAGGGATTTTGGCCCCTAGGTGATAGGTCTATTTTGACGTGAGGATTTTTTAATGATATTTTGGCTCATGTTGAAACTTGAGATGAGGTATAGAATTATAATATCTTGAAGGAATTTGGTTTCTTTTAGAGGATTTTGGAAGATTCTATTTTTGCATGGTGAAATATTTGAGTTTCCATAATTCTTCTTCTGTCTTAAGATTTATTTTTTAATGTAAATGGCAAGGCCACAATGTGATGCACCTCTTGTTTTTTACAAAGGTTTCACAAGGCCAATGAGAACCAAAGTAATCTACTTTTAAACTCTAAAATCTAGACTACATTACTAGTTTCTAACGGATCGGTATTTTTATTTTTTTAATGCCAACTAATTTCATGTTTTTTCATCTCATGCACTTGGATCCCGACTTTGAAATATGTCTTCTTGCCCCTCTAAAATCAGCCTTCAAATATTCTCAAGTGTGCCACCCCAAACAGCCTCAAACTAGCCCTAATCACCATTCTACCCTAACTTTGCCAAAATCAAGAAACTCAAATGCAAAGTGGCATAACATAACAAGGAAGAAACCCCAAAAAAATTAAATTGGGCAATTTTTTTGGTTTATATCATATCCAATTCCTAAGGCATGGGTTGTTCTAAATCACTCCAAGGCCTATGACAACCAAAAACAACAAATTGAATATATCAACTTTGACAAACATGGATATCAAAATTGAAGAATTTATTTTTTTGAAAAATGCAAATAATAAGAAATAAAATGTATTAATAACCTATTGTTGTCATCCTCCAAGTCCAAAAGCCGAAGTGATACAATTACATCTTCATATTTATCCATCAAAATTTTTTTTCCATCTTCATGAATTTTTCCATGGATGGCAAACCATCAACATACTCATCTTTATTCATGGAGTGAAAACCTCCAACACATGCATCATTAGGCAAATTTTTGTAGATGCTTATAACCATCTCAAAATTTTCCATGCCCAATCAAAAGCATCTTAGGCTTGTGCAAATAAATATAACGTTATAAACTCTTTTGCCTCAATCTAAGAGCCAACAATCCTCGTACACTTGCTGACCTACACATCCAACATAAGAAAAATGTTTGTTCATGAGTTTTTTTGCCATCCCAATGGATCTTGGCATTCCTCCTTACTGATTTTTTTTTAATACTAAATTGGTCAATTGTTGTTTCACAACTCAAAAGGCCATGTGTTTTGGGAAAATTGGTCATAAGTTATTGAATGTCAAGGATTTTTTGGGGGCTAGATTTAGACACTAGATTTCAACATGTCATAAAAATTTATAAGATTCTTCAACTTTTTAATTTTCCTTTTTGATTTGTAACCAAATTTGGTCAAGTCATTTTGTCCGAATTACCTACTTAACAAAATTGGGATATAAAAAAATCATTGGTGTGTGATGATTTGAAGATGAATAATTGGAAAAGGGCTAGGGCAAACACGCTAATCACTAACCCATCACCAAACATCAACCCATATTTTATTCATTATTGTCCTTTTGTAGGGATCCTCAATGTTGTGAGTTAGACATGTGGAATACCATGTCTAACTCTTTGCAATACCTCTTTGAACTTTAAAAAAAATTTAAGCAATGAAAAAACCAAATTGTTCAAATCACAAAATGTTTGAAAAATAACTTATCCCCCCCCCCTTATTTTCAAACCTTATTATTCTCACTTTTTGGCATGTTTTGAGTAATTTGAAAAGCTATGGGTGCACCAACTAAAATTTTACAATTTTTTTCAACTATGAAAAAACGAAGTAATGTCTAAAAATTATAAACTCCAAATCATAAACTATTTTAACACCTTATTACCAAATGGTGACCTCAATATGTTAAGGATTGTAATTTCCAAATCACAAATCGATTTAACACCTTGTCATGGAACACTAACCCCATTTACTTCAAATTTCCATATTTTGTTTATTTCTTGTTCTTATTTTAATGATCTTCACAATAATGGGTGTGCCAATGAACAAACATTTAAGAACTAAAAGAAGGTTGAGTTCTCACACATGGTTCTTTTGTTTCCAAGATTTAAAGAATATTTGTAATCCCATTAGCACTTCCAATGTTGCAAACATAGTTCAATTCTCTAAAAGAAAATGGAAAAATTATGAAATATTTTGTGTAGAGAGGGTTCAATGTTCGATGATGGGTGAATTAAAAAAAATTAAAATTTTGAACTTAAAATCTTTGATCGTTGCATCTTTGCCTTTGGAATACAAAGAAATTTTGTAAAGCTTTAATTGATGCACCCATTAGGTTTTAAATCACTCCAAACAAATAAAAAATGAAAAAGATATGAGGATTGAACTAAAGAGAAGTCAAGAGCTCTTTTTTCAAAAAGTTTAAATAAACTATCATTCAATAAACTTCTAGCCTTTTACAAGTTGCTTCTTTACTTATAAGGATCAAAGAATATTTGTAACCTTTCACTTTGTGTGTCCAATGACACAAAAATCACTCAATTTGGTGGGTACCACATCATCTTACACCCTAAATATTTTGAGAACACCCCCACCATAGGACTTTACCTTATAATTTTAATCATCTTACACCTCTAAATATTTTGAGAACATCTCACCTTAGGGTTTTACCCTACAGTTTTAAGTATGAATTGTTATGTAAAATGACCATCACCATTGGTGGGGATGATAATATATAACCGATGTGTTTTTTTCGCAATTGGCTTTTCATCCTTTCAACTTTTGTCAAACACCAAACCCCTACATTTTTCATTGATTATATTATAGAAGCATGTTACCAAGAGAATGATGGGATGATCCATTGCTTTTGCCAACACTCAACCCCCACAATTTTTTATTGATTTTCAAGGATAGTCGAATTTAAAGTGTAAATGAAAGAACAATGGGTAATATCATAGTAAGGTTGGTCCCAACTTATAATTAGTGACGAATGCCTTATCACCAAAACTTTTTAATTTACGAATTGGTTTTTATAGCTTTTGGTATTTAGTTCAAACTCCAAATGGAAAAAAATTATGCACAAATGGAGGTAACAACCATGGTTTTGGTTCCTTATTGAAATCGAGGTTTTGCACTTATATTGCATTTCAGCTCATACTACATACTAATACTATCAAGTTTTTAAAAAAGACCTATTACATCATGCAAACACATAATGATGCCCCTTTAGATCACACACAATTTGCTGTTACATAAAAGGAAAGCACAACACTAAACTCATTAGACCACACAAAACACTTTAGTATCTCTATCTATCAAGGAAGGCAGTTTGTTGGCCTTGCCTATCAAGGCAAGGATATTGTGTTTAGATTTATTATAGGGTATAGAAGCTTAAGGGATTTTGGCCCTTAGGTAATAGGTCTATTTTTGTATGAGGATTTTTGAAAGATGATATTTTGGCTTTTTTTGAAACTTGAGATTCATTATAAAGTTATAATATCTTGAAGGATTTTGGTTTCTTTTAGAGGATTTTTGAAAGATTACATTTTTGTATGGTGAAATATTTGAGTTTCCATAATTCTTCTTTTGCCTTAAAATACTTTTTAATGTAAATGGCAAGGCCACGGTGTGACACACCCCTTGTTTCTTTTAATGAAGGTTTTGGTTTGAGATTTCACAAACTATGGCATCCTCCACCCTTGTGCTCTTGGTACCCATTGAAAAGCCCTCAATGAGTAGAGGTGCACCAAGTTGGTTTTGTAATGTTTAAACTTAAGGTGCAAGAGTTATTGAATGGTGAGCAAATATTTTTTAAAAATCAAAAATAGTTTGGGGGTTTTGGAATGTTTAAACTTAAGGTGCAAGAGTTATTGAATAGTGGGGCAAAGTTTTTATTTAAATTTCAATCAAATCAAAAATAGTTTGGGGGTGTTGTAATGTTTAAGCTTAAGGTGCAAGAGTTATTGAATAGTGAGCAAATATTTTTTAAAAATCAAAAATAGTTTGGGGGTATTGGAATGTTTAAACTTAAGGTGCAAGAGTTATTGAATAGTGGGGCAAAGTTTTTATTTACATTTCAATAAAAATCAAAAATAGTTTGGGGGTTTTGAAATGTTTAAACTTAAGGTACAAGAGTTATTGAATAGTGGGTAAAGTTTTTATTTAAATTTCAATAAAATCAAAAAATAATTTGGAGGTGTTGCTTTTGTTATAGTTGGCAAGTGCTTTTGATGACTAGGATTTTTTGGAGGCAATTTGGTGATTGTTAAACCTAAGGTGCATGAGATATTGAATTTAATTTTTATTATTGAAATTCAATATAAAATCAACAAAATCAAAAAAAAATAAATTTCAAAGTTCAATTTTGGGCCAATGGACATGTCACACAAAGCACACTGAAACAATATCGCATCCCTCTCCCACCACATCAGAGGCGAATATAAAAACCTTCCTCTCCCCCTTCACTATCGAAAGAACTGATGGTTATATAGAGGATTATGTTTTCAAAAAATTTCAAAATTTTCGAGAACCAAGGTTCAAAATGTCAAAACTGGGGTTTTGGGTTTTCTCACGTCGGATAAAGGAGTAAATATCCGGACTGATAACCTGAGGATACACACGACTGATTCTGATACCTACACAACGTCGATTGAGATCACTACGCGTTAGAACGACTACACGTTCAAAGTGGCTAGAGTGACGTAGCCATGGGTGTCCGAAGGTCACGGGTATCACTACTAATATCATTATTAGAGAATATTTTTTGAGGTGTACATTCCAAGCAAAGAATTCACAACCGAACAAGATCATTTTTTGGTCACACAAAAAACACTTGCTTTGGGTGTACATCAATGTTTTTAAAAAGGTGATTTTTTATTAAAAAAATTCATACATAATAACACTGTATCTTGTTCTTCCCAAAAAAAAAATTGATACAAAAAAAAAACCAAAAAAAAAAAAAAAAAAAAAAAACCTTTAATAAAAGAAAAATCAAAAAAAAAAATTTTAAAAAATAATTTTTAAAAAAAATTTTATATTTTGGTTTAAATTTTTTTTTAAAAAATA
>Ga0116231_10002684_pt1 | contig 37179 bp, 40 predicted proteins | sample S1TSphgellanicum_2_FD_89695 | JGI IMG/M metagenome (GOLD analysis project Ga0116231, IMG submission 89695) | Host-associated microbial communities from peat moss isolated from Minnesota, USA - S1T2_Fd - Sphagnum magellanicum MG | ecosystem: Host-associated > Plants > Peat moss > Unclassified...
CATCATGCATGCGACTTTGTGTGCGATACCATGCGGATGGCCATCACCGGCGGAGTGAGCGCATTTGATGTGGACCAGATGATGGAACTTGACATGGATGTTCACCATCATTCGGCAAATCAACCGAGCCAGGCGTTAAACAGTATGGCGGATGCCTTGCCTGGCCTGGGAATTGTTGCTGCAGTGCTGGGCGTGGTGGTGACGATGGGTTCCCTAGGAGGGCCGCCTGAGGAAATCGGGCATAAAGTGGCCGCCGCCCTCGTGGGAACCTTTCTCGGAATTCTGCTTTGCTACGGCATGGTAGGACCGCTGGCGTCCAATATGTCCAAGAATGTGGATGAAGAACATAGTTACTACCATGTTTTGCGCGTCGTAATGCTCGCCTTTATCAAAGGCACAGCCCCCATTATGGCCGTCGAAATGGGACGCCGTGCGATCCCCGGTCACGCGCGTCCATCCTTTGCCGAAGTGGAGAAGGCATGCCGAGAAAGGGCTGGAGAACCCGCGGCCGCAGCCGCTTAATCCCAGGAGACTATGGCCATCGACGAGCAAGTGATCATCATCAAGAAAAAAGGCGGCCATGCTGCCCACCACGGCGGAGCCTGGAAAGTGGCCTACGCAGACTTCGTGACCGCCATGATGGCGTTGTTCATTGTGCTTTGGCTGATGAACAGCAGCAAGCCAGTGCAGGAAGCCGTTGGTGGATATTTTCGCGATCCGAATGGTACCGCGCAAAAGAAGGGGACGCAGTTGGGCGGGGCGGGCGATGCCGGCGCCGTGAAGAAGGAAGACATGTCGAAGTTAAAAGAAGATCTGATGCAGGCCATGTCAAAAATGGCAAACTTCGACAAGCTCAAGAATCGGGTCGAAATGTCGATCACTCCAGAGGGGTTGCGCATTGAATTGATGGAAGACCCAAACGGAACATTCTTCAAAAATGGGAGGGCAGAGCCAACGCCCTCGTTGGAAAATTTGCTCAAAATATTGTCCACAGTAGCCGGCAAGCTGCCGAACCCCATTTCGATCGAGGGACATACGGATTCCAAGCCTTATTCCGACTCGAAAGTCTACGGTAATTGGGAGCTCTCGACGGATCGCGCAAACACGGCCAGACGTGTCATGGAAATGAACGGCATACGCTCTGATCAAGTTGTGCAGGTGCGAGGATACGCCGATCACAATCTCCGCAAGCCACTCCAGCCTCAGGACTCTTCAAATCGTAGAGTCACCGTCATCATTCAGTACGTCAACAAGCCAGTTCCCGCGCCAGCATTTGTCAGCAACGGAAATCTTCCAACCTTCAAGCTTTCCAAAGGCAACACCAATCATTAGGATGCTCAACTTGAAGAACTCGCCATACATTCGCCAACCAACTCAGCAAGACGGTCTTTTTGACAATCGACACTGTCCCTTACGGGAAGTTCGCCATTTGGGCGTAAGTCTGTGATGCATGCTTTGCTTCCTGGAATCCGAAGGGAGCGCCATATAGCGCCGGGAGGACCTGAGAAAAGTGACCTCAAATCAAGGTCAACTCATCGCCCCTCTCATTGAGGCCCCATATCTTGGCGATGCGGCAATAAACCGGTAGTCTTATTCCGTCACCCAAAATAGACTACCAGCAAATCCTTTAAAGTTCCGAGAGCTTAATGACTAGCAAAGCAGCATTCTGATTCGCGATGGAAGCAATAAACTTCTCCGTTACTCTCTGTTCCCAAGCTGTATTGAACATGAATGTAATACCGGCTTGGCCGTTCTCGATGTATGCTATATGAGCTTCGAGTTGGAGCGCACCTATCGGGTGGCGTAAGGCAAGCAGGCCGCAACTCCCAATGAGGACCGGGCCCGACAATACGGCGCGAATCCCTGTATTGCAAACATTTCTGCACAACCCATAGAGCGTCCTTTCTCCCAGTCTAAAGTCGACGTTGAAGCCTGCTTCAATACGGCAAGGCCGGTACTCGAATCGGCGAACGGTGCTTTGGTTGCTCATTCTTGCATGATCCTCGAAGTGTTGACGTGAATTATTAAGTAGCAGGATGCCGGGACTTCACTCTTATCGGCTGAAAGCACCAAGATTACAGGATGATCCTCACTTCGGCTCGTTGAGTGAAAAGACTTAGACTACCCCGGCTCAGTGACTCGATAAGGTTTATACACATCAAGCTGCAAGACATTACGACAATTTAATCGCGAGTTATGATTCGCAAACTGAGCGTCGTCTAAGTTAGCGTGGTTTCGGCTCCTGGAGTTGTACTCACTCCACAGTAGCCCGAAAAGGGATTCGCCCAGCGAACCCGAGTTATGGTGTATGATCAGGATGCAGCTAAGTAGGTGGATTAAATTGGATTCTAAACTTGAATCAACCAAAGTTCCGCCATCCTACGGGAGTTCCAGACTCTCGCCGGAAATACCAATGGCTGGCAGCTTAAAGCAAGTGCAATCGAATCTGGTAGTTGGACCCAAGATTTTGATCGTGGAAGACGATTCATCACTCGGCAAGTTTCTCGGCCGCGAACTCACCCTCAAAAGATTTTCCGTACGACTGAGTAACGACGGCGAATCTGCCTGCGAGCTACTTAGGCAATCCATGCCGGACCTATTGATCCTCGATCTTAACCTGCCAGGTATGGACGGAATGGCTCTCCTAAAACAGGTTCGACTGAGCCAGCCCAGACTGCCCATCCTCGTGCTGACTGCCCGGAATCGCACCGAGGATCTTTTGTTGGCCCTGGAGCAAGGCGCCGATGATTATCTCATCAAACCATTTTCGCTTCTCGAACTATTGGCTAGATTGCGGAGTTTGCTGCGACGGAATTCCAATCCCGAAATCAAGCCATCTTCAACGGTAGGCGACTTAGCGATCAATCGGGAGGAGCACTGGGTGATGCGCGGTAAACGCAGGATAGATCTGACACCGCGTGAATTTTCGATTCTGGAATACCTGATGAACAACGTAGGCAAGGCTATATCCCGCGAAGTACTTATGCGGGAGGTATGGAATATTCCGTATGATTCTACTACGAATATCGTCGACGTATACATGAAGTATCTGCGGGATAAGGTTGATCTTGACGGAGAGGTGAAATTGATCCGCACCGTTCGCGGAGTCGGATATGTCCTAGGAAATGGTTGAAGCCAGGAGGGCCCGACCATTGTCAGCACCGGAAGTCGCCTTGGGACATTTCTGTTCAAATCTGTCGCTTGGTCTTCATGCTCTTGCCCAACCCCTTACGATCGTTCGAGCGAGCCTCTTTGATGGCTATACGGATCGGATGTCAAGGGGCGAACTCTTGCAACTTGCCGGTACGCTGTCGCTCGAAGTGGAGCGGGTCTGTTCTATCTTCAGTTGTCTACAACAATTGGTTCACATCGAAGGTATCAAGCCCCGTCTCGGTGCGATTGCGATCCTACCTTTGCTGGTCGATGCTGTCGATGCGGTCGAACTTCTCTTCAAAAAGAGCGGTGTAGTGTTAAGTTCCGTGTTGCCAGACAGTTGTTCATCAGTCCTCGCAAATAAGGAAAGAACACTCGAGGCACTGTCGAGTGTGATCCTTGTCGCTCATGCTCTCTCCAGCGCGGGGGAGACCGTAGAGCTCATTGTGACTCCTTACTCGAAAGCGATCCAAGTCGTGATACAAAATATTAACGTCGAAGCGAAAGCATTGAGTGCACAAGCCAGTCTCAGTCTGGCCTGTGCCGGGGCCAATCTTCTTAGCCAGCAGGCGAAGTTTTCCTGGCGCCTCGAGCCGTTTCGAGTTGAGATATGTTTCAACCAGGTGGTTGGCGGGTCCCTTGAGGAGACCGATAAAGGCTTCCCTCAAGGTTTGTAAGGCGAGTGAAGTGGTAGCAAGTCTGGAATGTGCATGTATGAATGAGCCTCACATCCCGATGTTTCGTGCTGATGATGATCGGGCTATCGATGTCTTGTTGGTGAGCCCTAACGGCAGCTTTCGCTCTATCTTGCGAGAGAAGCTTCGGCAGCCACGCTGGAATGTGGTTGAAGCTGGGAGCGGCTCCGAGGCTTTCGAGTATCTCCGGGATAGCTCATGCGAGATACTTTTGCTCGATCCTCTGCTGCCGGACCTTGAGTCCACTGAATTTACTGTCATGGTTGGGGAACAATTTCCCAATGTCCAGGTCCTAACGGCGAGTTCACAGACCGGTCAACTTGTGCTGGGCACGACATCTCCGACACCACTTTCGATTCAATTGAGCGAGGCGCTCTATGGGGGCGCGAACTCCAGTCGTAATACGGACCGACCGGTGCTTCACCATCGTGTACGCTCCGAGAATGATGGACGCTTCGGTATTCGTGGTATGGTCGGAGACTCAGAGCCGATGCAGCGAGTGTTCGAATTAGTTCACATGGTCGCTAAGCGGGATACGACAGTTTTGGTGACTGGCGAAAGCGGGACAGGTAAAGATTTGATTGCGCAAGCGATACATCTCATCAGCGCACGGCAGAAGCAGCCTCTGGTGGTCATTAATTGTGCTGCGATTCCAGAGTCTTTACTTGAAGCCGAGCTATTCGGTTACGTCAAAGGTTCATTCACTGGTGCTGTACGATCGCGCATTGGGCGTATTCAGGCGGCTCACGGAGGGACTCTATTCCTGGATGAGATTGGTGACATGCCCCTGACTCTACAGAGTAAAATCCTCCGATTCCTTGAACAGGGCGAAGTTCAGAGGCTTGGCGGAAATGACAATCTAAAGGTCGATGTGCGAGTCGTGGCGGCTACAAACGCAGATCTCCAAGGGCTGGTTCGACAACGGCTATTTCGAGAAGATCTCTATTACCGTCTTGCGATCTTTCCGATTAAATTGCCGCCAATGCGAGAGCGCCTCGAAGATCTTGGCAAGCTCGCTAATCTGTTTCTCACAAAGTTTTGTCCTGGCGCCACTCTTAGCGCGGGAGGGCTTGATGCGCTGTTGCGCCATAGCTGGCCTGGCAATGTACGCGAGCTCCGGAATGTGCTCGAGCGATCGAGCATCGTTATCGAAGGCGGTCGAGAGATTCAAGCTCGGCATATACTACTGTAGTGGGATCATTGCATCTCTTCTTATTTGCATGACCAGTCGGATCGTCTCCTTGAGGCATGATGCATCCTTTGCCCTCCAGCCTAAAATGAAGTTGGCCATCATCGTGCATATCAGATAGGCAGATGCTGCCTACTTCTCATTTCGAGCCAATAAACGAACTATTCGCCGCTTGCCAAGGCGATGATAGAGATCGTCTGGCTCCGAAATTCAAACTGGATGGGCAGCGTAAGCGAGTGAATCTGCCGGTTGAGGGCCTGGAAACACAGGAAGCCAAAGCCACAGTTCTTGCCGGTGAGTGTTCTGAGTTCATCCTTGCTGCCTTGCGGTTGGAAAAGTCCTACCAAAAGTTACAGCGGCAGGTCTCTGAACTTGGTTCAGAGTTGTCGGAGCGGAACTTGGCACTGAATCAAAGTGTCGCTGAAAACGAGAGAATGCGCGTTGCTGTGCAGCAGATGGTCGATTCAATGCCTTGTGGCGTGCTCGTCCTCGACCGCGACAGCGAGATCTCCATGCTGAATCCAGAAAGTGGCCGGCTACTTTGGCTCGCCCCGGCTGACTTCGGTGCGGCATCTCACGCGACACTGCAAAGGATCATTACAGTTAGCGGCATCAATCTCGAATCGGTGTGTTCAGATGCCATCGGTGGACCGATAGAGCAGGAGTATTGCGTTTGTGATCTCGCCAGTAAACGCTGGCTTGAAGTCCGCCACAAACAGCTGTTTCTTGAGCCGAGACGATGCGGCAAACCCGATCAAACCATTCTGAGTTTACGTGATGTTACCTCACAAAAGCGGTCCGAACAAGAGCGTGAGGCTGGCCGTAAGTCCATGGCTCTTGCGGAAAGTACTGCAATCCTGGCCCATGAAATTAGAAATCCATTAGCAAGTCTCGAACTCTTCGCTGAGTTAATCGAGAACGATGGAGATCGACGCGGAGAATGGATTTCACACTTGCGCGCGGGTATTCGCTCACTGTCTGGCACGGTCAACAATGTTCTGACCTTTCATGGTATCGGCGCCCTGAAGCTTGCACCTATCCAGCTATCCGTCACCATATCGAATGCGATTGACTTTGTTAAGCCAATCACAAACCAGGCATCGATCTCGCTGGAGTTTACGGCAGATGACAGAGAGGCCCAGGTGATGGGCAATCAGGGGGCTCTTGAACAAGTGGTGCTGAATCTAATCTCAAACGCGATTCGCCACACACCCGAAGGCGGAACAGTCACTGTTGCGCAACTACTTAGGCGACGATCCCTAGTAGGTGAAGGACAGCAAACGGACAAAGAATATGCGGTTGTCGAATTCTCAGACACAGGCTCAGGGATACGCCCAGATCAACTTCAACACCTGTTCGAACCAGGCTTCAGCGGTAGTGGTGACACGTCTGGCCTAGGTCTTGCAGTTTGCGCTCAAATTATGAAACAGCATGGCGGAGAAATCACCGCCACAAATCGTATTCCCTCAGGCGCAGTGTTTGCGCTTCATTTTCTTGCAATTGAACACGAAGCAGTCAAGGGATGAAAGTGAACTCTTTAAAGCCAAGAAACTCTTCGGTACTAGTGGTAGACGACGAGTCTGGGATGCGTACCGCTTTACAAGCGAACTTTGAGCGTTACGGATGGCGCGTCGAGATGGCCGCCGGAGTTCGAGAGGCCAACCGTGCGCTCGAACTCAGCAGCTTTGATCTTGTCGTCAGCGACATTCGCATGCGGGACGGCGATGGATTTGAAGTCATGTGCTCGGTGCGCAAGAGCTCTCCCACGACTGCGGTGATACTCCTCACCGGATTCGGAAGTGTTCCGGAGGCGGTCGAGTCGATGCGCAGCGGAGCGTTCGACTACCTATCGAAGCCTATCTCGTTTGAACAACTCCAGGCAGCTGCGACTCGAGTCATGCAGCGAATGAACAAGTCAGCCACTCCAGACCGGATACCAAGTGCATTTGTCGACGTTGGGGTGGTGAATTCCGGCATCATCGGTCGTTCTCCGTTGCTGCTGCAAGCACTTCAACGGGCACGTGCCGCTGCAAGCACAGACGCAGATGTCTTGATCGAGGCCGAAAGTGGTGCCGGCAAGGAACTGCTTGCCAGGTTCATCCATGAAAACAGCAGCCGAAGTCGTAAGCCTTTTGTCGCTGTCAACTGTGCAGCCATACCTGAACATCTTCTAGAAAGTGAACTGTTCGGTCACGCAAAGGGTGCGTTTACCGGCGCTACCGCCGCCAGAGCAGGGAAATTTGAACTAGCTCAGGGTGGTACTTTACTCCTCGACGAGATTGGCGAAATGCCGTTGCACTTGCAGCCCAAGTTACTACGTATCCTACAGGAACGCGAGTGTGAAAGGTTGGGAGAGACAAGATCCATACATCTCAACATACGTGTTATCGCCACTACCAACGCATCCCTCGGTTCAATGGTAGAGCACGGCTGTTTCCGTAGTGATTTGTACTATCGGCTCAACGTCATTCCCCTATCAATCCCTGCTCTTCGAGAGCGGCGCGAGGATATTCCGGCGTTGGCCAAGTACTTTGTAGAGAGATTTGCAGCGGAAACGAACAGTTTGCTGCCGGTGGTTGATCCGAGTTTTATCGAGAAGTTGCAAACCTGCAGATGGCCTGGAAACATACGCGAACTCTCCAACTTCATGCGGCGCGTCCTGTCGATGAATCCAGGCACTCCGATCGACGCCGAATGCTTCTACAAGGAATTTCAATCGTTAAGCGGGGTTCAAACTGCGATGGCGTTGACGCCGGACCCAGGAACTGCGATGGCGATGATGGAGAGAATGCACGTTGAAAAAACGTTAGCGCTAGCAAATGGAAACAGAACTCATGCGGCAGTATTACTTGGTATCAGTGTGCGCACCATGCGAAACAAGATCAGAGAATATGGCCTTCCTCCAAGGAGATACGCGTAATGCCAACAAACCCTTTGATTTATACGTTGGAGAGCTACTTACAACTCACCACAAATCGAGAGCAGGCGATATCGGTCAACATGGCTAACATCGATACACCCGGCTACCACACGAGGGACATCAACTTTGAGCGGGAATTGAACCATGCCATGAGTGGATCGCTGAGCTATTCCGCTGATGGCGCAGAGAATAGGAACATGACCCCCGCTCTTCAGGAGGTTTCAGGACTGATGGAGCGACCGGACGGCAACAATGTGAGCCTGGACCGCGAAGGGCTTCTGATGTCTGAGACGCAGTTGCAATATCAGATTGGCATACAGTTAATCAAACATCAATTTCATCAAATTCTTAGCGCCATAAGCGGAGGAAACTGATCATGAGACTTTTCGATTCCCTGGCCATTAGCGGATCGGCATTATTAGCTGAACGGCAGCGTGCGGAAATCATCGCAGCAAATATGGCCAATGCTGAGACAACCCACACCGAGGCGGGTGGCCCGTTCACGCGCCGGGAAGTGATCTTCCAAGCGCACGGTATGTCCTCCTTTCGATCGGCATTAGCCGGCACCGGCAGTCCTCCGGGACTAACTCCAGGCAGCGTGGAAATCTCCGACGTTGTCGACGATCCAACGCCTTCGGTGATGCGTTATCAACCTGGTCATCCAGACGCAAACAAGGATGGATACGTCGCGTATCCGGCCATCAATCCCGTTACAGAGATGGTTGACCTAATGGGGTCAGTTCGGGCTTATCAGCTAAACGCATCCGCAGTTGCGGCGACCAAGCAAATGATTCAACAAACCATTGATATTTTAAAGAGCTAAAGGAAGAGTGTGAAGATGATCAGTCTAATTCCCGGGTTGGGTACGATAGGGACAATAAGCCCTCTGCCTAAGTTATCGCCAGTTGTGGCCCCTGATGCGGGGGGAGGCTTCAGCGGCGTCCTATCGAATGCGCTTTCGCAAGTAAATCAGTTGAGTGGCGGGGCTGAACAAAAAATCGGTAGCCTGCTGAAGGGCGGCAGCAGCGACATGAGCACCGTAATGATCGCGGTAGAGAAAGCAGACGTAGCTTTCCAACTTATGATGCAAGTTCGCAACAAGATTGTAAATGCCTATCAGGATATCGAGAAGATGCAGTTTTAGCAAAGGAATGGGCGATACCGTAGCATGTCTCTGCGAGGAGAAGACGCGCCCCCTTGTGCCTGAGTTGGAAGACGGCACTGCGGGTGGGCATTACGCTCAGAACCAGAGTGAGGGGCATCAAGTACGTGTTGATTGCAATGGCGCGTGAAACGATCGACACAGTCACTTCATTCTCAATAAGTGGCGCAACGAGGGACCTATGGCGAGTAAGAGTCAAATAGCGATAACAAAGCCTCCGCTTGGTTCCAAGCAGGTGATGGAGCGTGCCAGGCAATTCTGGACTGGCCTCGGTCAGAAGCAGCGAGTCTATCTCGCTGTCGGTTCAGTATTGACTATTGTCGTTGCGAGCTTTTTCGTCATCATGATCGCCACACCGACTTACAAACTTCTGATGTCGGGACTGGAGACTTCCGATGCAAAGGCTATTTTGGCTCAACTGGCGGCGAAGAAGATACCGTACCAGATGAGTCCGGATGGAACCTCTATTAGTGTTCCGGCGGATCAGGTTGATGCAGCCCGGCTCGAGGTCGCTTCGCATGACACAGCGCATAGCGGTCGGATCGGCTTTGAGATATTCGACAAAGTGTCATGGGGACAAACGGAGTTTGATGAAAAGGTTAACTACCAACGTGCTCTCGAGGGCGAACTTGAGAGAACGATACAGACAATCAGTAATGTGAAGACCGCTCGAGTTCACCTGGTAATGGCAACTGATTCAGTATTCATGGATCGTGAACGAAGGGCCAAGGCGTCGGTGACACTCCGGCTCAGGAGAGGAAGTTTATCAAGGGAGGAGCTATCGTCCATATCCCGATTGGTTGCTGGCGCAGTCGACGAACTGAAGCCTGCCGATGTTGTGATTATCGACGCCGATTCAAATCAATCGTTACTCGAGAGTAACGGTACAGCGAATGGTAGCGGTCAAATAGAGCAGGAATTGACGCGGCGCTTGATTGCGACCCTCTCTCCGATTGTTGGAGTTGACAGAATGCATGCCAGTGTCAACGTGGAATATGAGACGGGCAGCAGTGAGGAGAGTCAGGAGAAGTACGATCCCGCCGTCAGTGCAACCTTGAGTATGCAAAGTTCCGAGGAAATCGCTGGGCCAGGTTCAACGGTGGGTGGAACGCCCGGAACCTCCAGTAATGTGCCGGTTGCGAAGGTGAAAGCGGCAACGCCCCCCACTGTCGTCAGAGATTTAGGGCAGTCTTCAAAAACGGACTCTGCTACCTACGGCGTGAACCGGACAACACGGCACGTAATTGAGCCCGCAGGGGGTATTCGGCGAATCACGGCGGCAGTCTTGATCGATGACGTTATGGAGCGCAAACAAGTTAACGGGAAATGGGTTGAAACTCGTCATAAGAGATCTCCGGCGGATCTAAAGCTCATTAGCGAACTTGCAGAAGCGGCAATTGGCTTCAATAGCAATCGTGGTGACGTAATGAGTGTAGAGAATCTAACCTTTGATCGTGAAGAGGCAGACGACACACTACCACTGACGCTTGAGGAGAAGGCCAGGAAGGGACTCAAAGACTACTCTTCTGTTGTTCGTTATGGCGCTTTACTGATACTTTTTCTTCTTCTCTATGTGCTAATGATTCGACCTATTCAGAAGCGTGTCCTCGCGGCACCGGAAAAGTCGCTTATAGCGGTGACCCCATCCTTGGATACAGTCGAAAGGGAATCTACGGTTCCACAGGGATCGATAATCTCTCTTGCCCAACGCTCTTCTGTCATGAAGAAGCAACTCGCGGATTATGTGCAGGCCGATCCGGAGAGCAGCACAACCGCGGTTCGCGCGTGGTTGCTTGAGGAGGCTCCATGAGCGCACCTTTGGAGACGTCAGGACTCACGGGGGTTCGCAAAGCGGCAATCCTACTAACGGTTTTGGGAGAAGAAGCTGCTGCGACTGTTTTTCGAAATCTGAATGCTGAAGACGTACAGCGTCTCGCTGACGAAATTGCAGGTCTAGGAACCATATCGACGGAGCTATCCCTGCAGATCTTCGAAGAGTATCAGCGCATGACTCAAGCACAGGAGTTCATCATCAAGGGCGGATACGATCTTGCGCGGCGCCTGATCATTAAGGCCCTCGGAGAAAGCGAAGCAGAAGGAATATTGCAGCGCCTGGCAAAAGCTCGAGATCTCAATCCCCTCGAGTCCTTGCAACGCGCCGATCCTCAGAAACTTGCACGCTTCCTCGAGGGAGAACACCCTCAGACGATCGCTCTCATTCTCGGTCAACTTGGCGATCGACAAGCGTCTGCACTCCTGATGAGCCTACCTAACGAGGCCCGCGCTGAGGCAGTCAAGAGACTCGCGAACCTGCGTCGATTTTCACCCGAGATGGCGGAGAAAGTATCGCTTGTACTGAGTCAACGACTAAAGGCCGTTGGAGAACAAGGCAAACGCGCTTATTCCGGTTTCCAGAGTGTAGCCGACATCATGAACTGTATTGATTCAACAGTCGCTCAGGAGATCTTAGAAAACATTGAGAGCGAAGAACCGACGCTGGCCGTTAGCATCCGGGATTTGATGTTCACGTTTGAGGACCTTCTTCAGGTCGCCGAGACGCAAATTCGAGAACTCGCCGGCGCAGTGGAAAAGAAGACTCTAGCCATGGCACTAAAAGGCACAAACGAAGAATTGAAGAATCACTTCTTCCGAACTATGTCGTCTCGGGCGATCGAAATGCTGAAAGAAGATATGGAATCACTGGGTCCCGTGCGGAGTAAAGATGTCATCAGGTCCCAGACCGAAATCGTTGCCGTCGCTCGGCAGCTCGAAGCTGAAGGAAAGATTGTTCTGAAAGGCGAATCAAATGACGAATACGTCGTTTAGGAACGAAAGCAACGAAGCGGCGCGTGTGAATTTGTTGTCGTATCGGGATATCAGTGCTCCAATTCCGACGCATGTTATGGAAACGAAGCTGCCTGAGCTAACTGTCCAGCAGGAGTTGTTACAGCAGGGACTATCAGCCTTTTCGGTAAAGGAAATCGAAGGTCTGCAATTGCAGTCGCGCCTCATGGCGGAAGCCGAGACTGAGATCCGACTGACCAGGGAATATCAAGCCAAGTTCGAATCTGAGTGCGCAAAGATCCGACAGACCCTGGATCACTTTCAACTTGAACGGCAGGACTACTATTCTCGCGTTGAGTCGGACGTCGTTCATCTTGCTTTGGCTATTTCGGCAAAGATCCTGCATCGAGAGGCACAGGTAGACCCTTTGTTGGTGACCGCATTGGTTCGCGTGGCTGTGGATAAACTCCATGACGGCTCTAGTGTGTCGGTGAGAGTTCAGCCTGAGAACGTTGAGAAGTGGCGTCAGAGGCTTGCCAATCCGTTGAATGGCTCAACGATTACAATCGTCGAAGACACACATTTGGGACCGGGAGATTGCATCCTTGAGACTGATTTAGGTTCTGCAAACTTCAGCATTGATGCGCAGTTGAAAGAGGTGGAGCAAGGATTCTTCGATCTTCTTGCCCAGAGGCCTCGAGTTAGATGAACACCTCTGGACTTCTAGCGCCATATTTCGACCGCCTGGAGCGAGGATCCACTTTGCGCTGGCGCGGACGCGTGTTGCAGGTCGTCGGGAATCTCATCGAGTCTGAAGGACCATTCTGCTCTATTGGAGAATCCTGTGAGATTACAAGTGCGAGTGGCAAGAAATACTCGGGCGAAGTTGTCGGCTTTCGCGGATCAACTATGCTATCCATGGCAGTAGAAAATCCACAGGGAATCCGTTTTGGAGATCCAATTGTCGCGTGGGGGACGCGACCATCGATACGCGTCGGCAGCGATCTTCTTGGCCGCGTGATTGACGCTGTAGGTGTTCCCCTCGATTCGAAGGGGGATTATCGAGGAGAACGTTCAGTTTGGGTAGATGGCCCTGCCCCAGCCCCACTGGATCGCGTTCCCATTCGTGAAGTGCTTGGGTGCGGCATTAAAGCTCTTGATGCGTTCGTTACCTGTGGCCGCGGGCAGCGCCTCGGCATTTTTGGGGGTAGCGGCGTTGGAAAAAGTACGCTCCTTGGGATGATGGCTCGTGGGACGACTGCGGATATGACGGTTCTTGCGCTTGTGGGGGAACGTGGACGCGAAGTGGCAGAGTTTCTAGAGGTGATTGGCGATGAAGGGCGCAAAAGATGCGTCGTAGTCGTATCAACATCCGATCAATCTCCGCTCCTACGTCTTCGCTGTGCCTTGTCGGCAACGGCAATTGCGGAATACTTTGCAAGCACGGGTAAGAACGTCCTTCTGGTGGTCGATTCTCTCACCCGTTTCGCCATGGCGCAGCGCGAGATCGGATTATCTGCCGGAGAGCCTCCGACCGCCAAGGGCTACACGCCGTCAGTGCTTAACATGCTAGCCCGACTCGTGGAGCGCGCCGGTTGCTTCAAGAATGGAAGTATTACCGCCTTCTATACAGTTCTCATGGAAGGCGACGATCAACAGGATCCAGTTGCGGACACCGTGCGGTCATTGCTCGACGGACACGTGATTCTCGATAGAAGCCTCGCGCTTAGGAACCACTACCCACCGATATCTGTGCTCGACAGTCTGAGCCGACTCATGCCCAATGTCACTACTGCGGGTCAAATGCAGAAAGCCAAGGCACTTCGACTCTTGATGTCATCCCACGTACGTTCGGAAGACCTGATTCGGATCGGCGCCTACCAAAAAGGTGCCGATCCAACGCTTGACCGCGCAGTTGAAGTTCTACCTCGATTAAATGCATTTCTACACCAGCGTCCCGAAGAGATATTTGCATTCAAGGACGTTGTTCAATCCTTACTGGAGATCCCAATCTAATATGGCATTCCAATTCTCTTTGGCTACAGTACTTCGAGTTCGTTCGATTCTTGCGGAGCGAGAGGAACGTATGCTCCAAAAGATCTTATTCGAGATCTCCCAAAGACGGGAAAGTATGGCTCTCACCAATGCTCAAATTGAGCAGTCTAACTTGTCGCGTTACGCAGATGTTCTCAAGTCTTTGACTGGACGTCAACTGCAAGTGGCCTATGAGGAAATCAAGGAGCTCAAGGAGACTAGGATAGCCCTCCTCGCTCAAGTAGAAAAGTTAGAACAACTGCGGGACAAACAAATCATCGTTTACGAGAGCGCGAGGAGGAATCGTGAAATGCTTACCGATATGCGAGATGAAAAACACAGCGCATATAATTCCGAGATGGCTCGAAGTGAGCAGAAAACGCTAGACGACAACTATCTTGCAAGGCGTGGAATTAATTGATTATCGCGTCCGCAAGTGTATCGCTCTCATGATTCAAATGAGAGCGATACACCTGCGATTCAACCGGCGATTGTCGGGTCATCCAAGAGGATCGTGCCTGTGATGGCCGAGTGTTGAGACTAAAGCAGTTCTGGTTGGATCGCTTCTGAAGATGATAGCCGTATAGCAACTCAGCGAGCACTTTTCGCTCTTCCTGGCTTGGTCTCGATTGAAGAGGGCCAGGTGTGAGTAGTCCTGAATCGGGTGTGTTGATTTTGCCAATGCCACGCACTCACCCAGTGCGTCTTAGTGCGGACACCTGTTGTGGCTCAACCCGAAGGTAGGTCTCTAATCCAGCAGATGTGGAGGATATTCTTTCTCATTGACCCTGCGTGTTAGGTTATCCCCCCTCAATCCTCGCAATCATAAAACAATGATCCTAAGTGTTCTAAGTCGTCAGTCCCTTGCTTTATAAAAACAGAGAACGAATGCGAGCCCCTAATTCATTCGGATCGCATGGAATGCTCATGAGCGCGTTACCCCGGCTTACATGTCCTGGACTTGACTAATGGGCTGTGAGAGTGCTGTTACGAATACGACGGCAGTCAGTGTCCTGAGGGGATTTGGCGTGATCTCGCGGCAAACCAGAAAGCCGCCCTTGAGTTGCTTTACAGCTTCGAACAGGAAGTGATCGATACGCAATCGCGTCGGAGCGGGCAGCGCGGCACCGCCGTCTGAGGCAATCACCACCGTAAGTCGGTTGTTGACCGGAATTCTCTGAATACGCTCACGAGTCATGGCTTGGTTATCCACAACCAAGATGGCCTGTAGTGCTTCGCTCCGTCTGAATTTGGGTAGTCTTGATGATCGGCAGTAGGGCTGGTCTGCGATAGGCAAGTAGATGCCAAATAACTTGTACACAGCCCTGACACGAACCCGAGCACGTACCAACTTCACCGTGCCTGTTCAACTGCGTGATGTTCAACGCGCCTTCGTGAAGTATTTATGGTCCATTACATTGAAAACCGCAGGTGTGCCTGCCGATATAGAAAGTCTATGAACGAGAACGTCGAACCGAGAATTTATAATCGTGCCAATTCAGCACTCGGCGACGCCTTTAGCCGCGCGGATGGTTTGTGTCAATCTCTTAAGTCAGTAACGGCAGGATCAGTGCCGGTATATGGCGCGCATGCCATAGAGTCTCTGGCGGCCGGGGATATGCCGTCAAAGCTGAGATCCGTCATAACCCAAGCGAGCTCAAAATCTAGGATCCTGCTGGTCGATGATGAGTACCAGCTTATAGCCTTGCTAGCGGGTATCCTGGATGCGGATTATGAGATCATGTTCGCGACAAACGGTCCTGCAGCACTCGAAATTGCAAGTCGCTGGATGCCGGACTTAATCGTTCTCGATGTGATGATGCCTGGTATGGATGGCTATGAACTCTGTAGTCGCTTGAAGAACAAAATCAAGACGAAGCAGATTCCAGTGATTTTTATCACAGGACTCGGTGATCTTGGAGCAGAGACGAAAGGGTTGAAGTTGGGGGCCGTCGATTACATTACCAAGCCTTTCAATCCTGGCCCCGTAATGGCGCGAGTTAAGACTCATATCAATCTCAAGCTTGCGCAGGATGCATTGGTCCAGTTGGCTGCAACTGATGGACTGACGGGACTTGCCAATCGCGCTTTCTTTGACAAGATGTTGACCTACGAATATGCAAGACATGCCCGCTCCGGTATGGAACTCTCCGTGATTTTGCTCGATATTGATCACTTCAAGGCCTTTAACGATAGCTATGGCCACGTAAGCGGCGACACGTGCCTTCGAGAAGTAGCGTGGGCGATCTCGCATGTTGCAAGTCGCGCGACAGACATTGTTGCTCGGTTTGGCGGAGAAGAATTTGTATTGCTTCTTCCTGAGACACCCTTGAGCGGTGCTTTGATTCTGGCCGAGATGGTTAGGACGGCGATTTCTGACCTTGCCATGCCACATGTGGGGTCGAGGGCCAGGCATGTTACAGCGAGTGTTGGCGTAGCCAGCCGACAAGTCCTTCCGGGGAGTGTTCCGCTAGATCTCGTTGCTGAAGCAGACAAGCAGCTTTACGCTGCAAAGGCTGCCGGTCGTAACCAGGTCGTATCACGTGCCGTCCAGCCGCTAGGTTCGAGCCATTAAAAATCGCTGTATGCCTTCCGATTCAAAGGGCAGTAATCTTCACCTATAATTTCGGGAATAAGACAAGTACGCACAATTGTGTCTGGATGAAGTCCATTGAGGGGAGCGGTTCCTCCGGTCGCTTATAGCAAATGGCAGAAACAAACAAACGCTCACGTGCGACTTCTAGAAATGAAATAATCTGCAGTTGCTCGAATCCGGCAGCATTTGCCTAGTGACGATAGGGTAAGTCTTGCCTACTTCAGCTCAAGGAATGATGGGCGCCTTAGGCCTGAAATCGTATACTGTTGATTCAAATCTACCTATGAAGCAAAGTGCCTGCACGGAGGATGTACTGTCTTTGGCCACCTAAGTGCAACTGTGTGGGCGTGATAGTGAATACCAATCTTGAAATGCAGATCGTTCCAGTTAAGGCGATGGACGGGTGGTCGGGACACACTTCTGATGAACCTAGGAGCGCGTTCCATCAGTCGTTGCTGCTAGCTTCGAAGCAGACAATAGAAACCAGGAACTCAAGTGGCGAGGCTACGAAAATATCGCGCTCGCAGAGGCCCAATGTGCAAAGCGCAGAAGCGACGCGAGAATCTATCGTTCCCGAGACGAATCCTATGTCGACTCGCCTTAAACCGCCAGTGCTTCCCCAGCGTTCTAAAGTATTTCGTGGACTAGCTGTGGCAACTCCCGGCGTAAATTCGCTGCCATGGACGGTCGGGAATACCATTGAAGCCAGAACCGCATGCGGGGAGGATTCGACTGGTGCGTTCGAAAGTAGAGTGTTGCAAGGAATGCACAGCTCGTCCTTCAGAAGCGAATCGAGTCATGCGCAGCGATATAGCGCGCAGTCAGTTGGGAACCGTTGGACCTCCGTCGAAGTAGGAAAAGAGTCGTTTCAACCTTCATCAAATTGTCAGGATGCCAGGATAGGATGGAGTAACTCTCCGATCGTGACTAGGCTCAATGCTGGGAATAACGACGCTGTACGATTGGGCACCGGTGAATGTGTCGCCGACTCAGCCCCGCACTCGACGAGTGGTGACAGACTCAACTCGTATGCGCTCACCCTTCAAGAAGTGATTCCGACAGTTGACCTAAGGATAGACGGCGACACATCCCTGTGCAAGCCTTTGACCTACCATGCGAATCCCGTGACGGGCATTCCCTTAGACAGGTTGACGAAGGAAGACTTAACTTCATCGTTGGATCCAGTCATGGTAGGTCCTCCTGCTGTGAGTGTTGCCTCTATATCTCTCGAACAGTTTGCAATTGGGACGGTAGCAAACGTCGTGAGCGTTGTGTCAGTGGGGACTCCGGATGGAAAACCAAGCGTGGCGTCACCTATCTTTCAAAAGGCAATGGGGAGGGCCGCTCCGGAAATGGATCAGAACGCATGTCTGACTAAGCTGCCTCTTTCTGATTTGGCTTCGGCCCCGTGCGATGTTCTTCGCGCGCCGACAAGGGAAGGGTTGGCTTTGTCCTCGGGTACAGTTTTGTCGGATTCTGTCCTTGCAGGGGTTGGCGCCACCGACCAAGCTGGGTCAGGATTCGATCTGAGTGTTCCCTCTGACCCCTCAACCCAAGTTTCCACACATTTGTCGCTGATGAGTGTATTGCTCCCGATGGCAAAGGATAGCTCTTCCTTACTGGCGTCAACCTCCGCGATAAAAGCATCTGTTCCTGATCCTACGCATGATGTCGAGGCAAATAGGAGTCTTCTATCAAAACCCAGTGGGTCGAAGGAAGAAATATTATCGACAGGGGACCAATCCGCTTGGCAGTCAAGCTGTCAGGGGGCCACGTCCTCGGGCGAGCGAAGTCAAGCGGTTTGCCTCTCCCCGGAGCAAGGCATTGTGTCAGATCAAAGCAGCTCAGCTGCACACTTAGCCGCTCTAACTACCCATGCGCAGAACGTGGCCATTCCTACTCCGGCACAGATAACCTCAGCGCCCGAGAGTGCACAGAGTCGTGCCGCCCAAACTTCGGGCGGTAGTTTTCCACTATTGCACGCTCCACAACCAGAACCAACCTTAATCTATACATCGAAGCTGACCCAAATACTTGGTCAATCCGAGATACGGATCGGCATTCGTTCGAGCGAGTTCGGCAATATCTGCATCAGTACTTCATCGACTAGAGAGCTGATTTCGACGCAAATTGCGCTCGACCACAGTGAATTAGCCAAGACACTTACGACGCATTTGCTTGAAATGCAGGGCAAGTGGAACGCAGATCAAGCGGTGGATTTCCGCATCGGTTTAAATGGACAAACAACAGGGGTGTCTGGAGCTATGTTGAATGGGGCTGCAGGCGAATCACACGGTGATCAGGAGCAGTCGCATCGCTCATATGCGGGAAATGCAGTCCGCGCTCATATTGGACGACAGTCTTCAACTGACATCGCGGCGGTTTCAGCGGGTGAAAGCGGGCTGAATACGCGTCTGGACATTCGAATTTAGGTGACATCACAAGAGGAAAGTGAATTTGAGGGGGAACCAAGATGTACAAAGTGTCAGCAAACTATACACTTCCAACGATGTTGAATGCCGTCAAGCCAACTGTAAGTGGCGGAGTTCTAAAGTCTACGAACGCAAAGACCAGTGCCGCGAACACAAGTGGCACGACAACTTCAAGTTCCGGCACAGGTTCCGCTAATGGCTTAGGAACGACATTCCTAAGCCTTCTGGCGCAGGAATTGCAGAACCAAGATCCGACAGCTCCTGTGGATCCAACGGCGATGGTCGGCCAAATGATCTCTCTCAACCAACTGGAACAGCTCATTAACATCAATCAAAGTCTCACAGGATCTCCGGCCCCTGCGTCAGCAACGGGAGTTGTGCATGACAATGGCGCGGCTAGCGACGTCGCAGGGAGCATGGCTAATGGGGGCATCGCCAATTCGCTTTCGCCTTCTACGGCGGGCGCGGCCTTCAACCAACTCCCTTTTGACCCGAACACGATGATGCCCGTCAGTTATAGCACTTCGAACTCAGCGGCATCCTCCATCAATTCGTCCATCAACGCGGCCAACATGGGCCTATCTGGCACAAATAACAATTCCTCTGGAGGTAAATAATGGGATCTTTCTCTACACCACTTTCCGGACTTATGGCTGCTCAAAAGCAGCTTCAGTCAGTATCCAATAACCTGGCCAATATCGATACCGATGGCTATAAGGATCAGACTTTAACTTTCAGCGATCTCTTCGCACCGACTGGTACTACGAACGGGAGCGGCGACCCTCTTCAGACCGGCATGGGTGTTTCGGTATCCTCGACAGACTCTAACTTCACAGAAGGAAATCTGAATCCAACGGGAACTCCGTCCAACCTAGCCGTATCCGGAAGTGGATTCTTTGTCACTCAGGGTGCGAATGGTCAGCTGGATTACACTCGTGCTGGCGACTTCACAACGAATAATGACGGACAGCTCACTACTCCAAATGGAGAGCTACTGCTGGGCTATCCCGCGGTGGCCGGGGTCGTGAACACTTCTGGTGGGCTCCAGCCTCTTCAAGTCACAAGTGTTACTAGCCCTGCAGGAGCGAGCACAACAATAGACGTTACAGCGAATCTTAACTCGGCCTCTTCGATCGGTGGGACAGCCGCAAGCAGCTCGCTCCCCGTCTATGATTCACTAGGCAGCGCTCACACGTTGACAGTCAACTATACGAAAACGGCAGCAAATACTTGGACATACACAGTGACTGTCCCTTCCGCCGATATTACCGGTGGCACGGGTACGACCACGACGGTTGGTTCGGGAACACTTAATTTTAATGGATCCGGCCAATTGACATCGACAACGGGAGTTACTCCGATCAGTATCCCCACTCTCGCTGACGGTGCAACGTCACCCCTGGCTCTTACCGGCCCGTTTGGGACAGCAGCCAGCCCCACCGTGACACAGACGGCCTTGGCCAGCGGAACAAGTGCGACCAGTACCGATGGCTTCCTAAGCGGCACGCTTGTCAACTACGCCGTTCAGCCGGATGGAACTATCGACGGGGTGTTTTCGGGTGGGAACACTTTGGCCTTAGGGCAAGTGGCTGTCGCTTCCTTTGCGAACACCCAAGGGCTGGCCAGCACCGGTAATAATAACTACCAGCCCACCACTGCTTCGGGCTCGGCTGTGATCGGTGTTGCAGGAACAGGTGGAAGAGGTACCGTTGTCGGCGGTTCGGTGGAACAATCAAATGTTGATATCGCCACGGAATTTGCAAAGCTGATCGTAGCCCAGCAGGCATATTCGGCGAACGCAAAGTCAGTGACCACCTTCAACCAGGTCTCCCAGGCAACGCTTGCAATGCTGCAATAAGGAAGCGAATCTCTCATTTCTTAGCTTTTCATTAACGGCCCACCGTCCAGCGTATTTGCTGGGCGGGGGGGCGGAACAACCAAACGCTTCTCATTCCTGGCTAACCAATCGAGCGTGTCTTTGAGACTGTCCGTGTAGCAGGAATAAGATTGCTCCAAAAGACGAAGTCTCTATCAGCCTTGAGACAAACAACTTAGACATCCCACTCCAGTTGGAATTTGAATAAGCGACCTTCTGACAAGAGTGGCCTCCGGATTGCATTCATCTATTGCGCAGGGCTGATCCGAAGAGCCTTCATTCGAGCGGAAAACGTGATTGCAATGCAGCTGTCTTTTGCTTGGATGCGAAACAGGCGAAACTCGACCGACAGATAGGAGCACGTCGTGAACACTGCGCTGAACCCGGTAGTACCAAAAACCGATTTGAGTTCGGTGAAGCGTCCACAACTGGTGGAAAAGGCAGCGGAGCGGGATCCCGCCGAAATGTTGCCATGGCTGCCGTGTACCCTTGCATTGGATATCCCGGTAGCCAAATTTACAGTAGGTGATTTATTGAGACTCTCGAACGGATCGATCGTTGAAACCACATATCACCAGAGCAGTGACCTGCCACTTCGGGTCAACGGACAACTAGTTGGATGGACAGAATTCGAGGTCGTTGGTGAGCGCCTTGCCGTGCGACTGACAGACTTATCATGAAGACTGCTAGCAAGGGTGCGTCGTTTCTGACCTTCGCCTCCAGACATTTAGCATTATGCCTCGGACTCCGGAGCTCACCGCGCCGCAAAGCGACACCTCCCCCGATACTCCTTCGCATCGAGAACCAAATCGCCCGTGCGACTGCGAGCAATGCGCGAAACATAAAACCGAGAAGCAAGACGATCGTCCCGATGAGTCCTCGGATGCCATTGTCTATACCAGGCGAAAAGGCTTGCATAAAAGCTAACCTCGCTTCATCAGGCCTGATATCGAACGCTATCAATTGGATCCAGGATCGACAAGCAGGAAGATTCAGCAAGAGACGCCTTCAAGTCGCAGAGACAGTTTCGCTCGGTGAGAAACGATTTGTTGCTGTCATTCAGATCGACGGATACCAATACCTCGTTGGAGGCGGAGCAACGAACGTGGCGCTCTTGGCGAAGCTGAACAGCAAGGAATCCTTTCAAGAGATGCTCCAACAAAATATGTCCTTCCCTGAGTCTCGGCTCGAGATTCCCGGTAATGAGCACTTGAGGGAAAAGGCGTGAGACACACTTTATTTCCACAGGCGATGATTCTCGTCTTGATCTCCCTGATCGCAATTTCGGCGAGTGCCACTGGGTTGACGGGAATTCCCGTTTCCGTCCGAGGGATGGCAATGGGAGTACTACAGGAACCAGGGATTCCCTACCTCGATTCACCCAGTCAGCAAAGCCAACTCCCGTCTCTCGATGCGCCCTTGCGAGTAGCGCCTATTCAGCCGATTCAGTTGGATCCTGCGCCGACGAACCCAAATGAGTTGCGGATCACCGGACTGGGAGGGGGATCGACCCAATGGACAATCGTCATTCTGCTGACATTCCTGACCCTCATTCCATCGATCCTCATTTGCATGACCCCGTTCGCACGGTTACTCATTGTCTTTCATTTCCTGCGGCAGGCACTTGGCTTACAAACGACTCCGTCCAATCAGACACTCATCGGTCTATCGGTCATTCTGACGTTTTTCCTTATGCAACCCATTGGGATGGTAATTTATCGCGACTCGGTGGTGCCGCTACAGCAAGGCAAGATCACTGCCCTTGATGCGGTAGTTCGAGGGGCACTTCCGATGCGCCAGTTCATGTCTCACTATGTTCGCGAAAAAGATGTTGCACTGTTCCTAGAAATCGCCAAAGAACCCCGGCCGGAAAACATCGATGATGTGTCGTTCCGGGTTCTGCTGCCTTCTTACATCCTCTCCGAACTTAAGGCGGGATTTCAGATTGGTGCAGTATTGTTTCTCCCGTTTCTCGTGGTGGACATGGTCGTCGCCTCAATCACCACTTCGGTTGGGATGATGCAGTTGCCGCCCGTCGTCATCTCCACTCCCCTGAAGCTGTTGCTCTTTCTCATGGTTGACGGCTGGCACCTTCTTATCGGCGCTTTGATGAAGAGTTTCAACTAATGGGAGTCGATGAAGTAGTTCTCCTTGGACGCTTAATGCTGCAGGAGGTCGTGATTCTCGTTGCGCCAATCCTGTTGGCTGCAATCGTAGTGAGCCTGGTTGTCAATGTCCTGCAGGTTCTCACATCGCTTCAGGACCAGACTCTTTCCCATGTACCACGCTTGTTGGTTACCGGCGCCACTTTGTTCCTCTTGATGCCTTGGATGTGGCGTCATCTGGCGCACTACACCATCAATCTTCTAACCGACTTTCACAAGGTTCTTCAGTAGTGAATATTTCTCTTGTACAGGTCTTCGGCGCATTGTTAACGATCGGCGTGAGGCTGACCGGCATCATGTTATTCGCGCCCTTCTTTGGAAGCGTCGTGATACCTGCACGCGTCAAGGCGGTCCTGGTAATGACGCTGATTGCACTGCTTTATCCAATGACTTCGGCCAAGATACCGCCACTGAGCATTAGTCAGTGGCCTATGATGGTGTTCAGCGAAATGCTGATTGGAGTCGCACTTGGAGTCGCAACAAACATCGTCTTCGACGGCGTACAGATGGCAGGCCAGATTCTGAGTGTGCAAATGGGTTACTCGCTCGTGAACATTCTCGATCCGCAAACACAGGTCGAGTCAACCGTGGTAGCGACCTTCCATCAGACAATGGCGATGTTAATTTTTCTGCGGCTTAATGTTCACTTCTGGATATTGCGTGCGCTCGCACGCAGCTTCGATTATCTCCCTCCATCTTCCGGTCACTTTGGAGCAAACTTCACGGATGCTGCATTGCAAGGCGGTGCCAGTGTCTTCGCTATCGGTATCCAGATTGCCGCTCCAGTGCTCTCCGCGACGTTGCTCGCCGACATCGCGCTAGGTTTGCTGGGCAAGGCTTCGCCCCAGCTTCCACTCATGCTGCTTGGACCAGCGGTAAAGAGCATTCTTGGGTTATTGATTCTGATCTCCGCACTCAAGTATTGGCCTGACATGTTTGAACACCTCTTTGTGAATTCTATCAACATGGCCGACAATCTCCTCCATTTGGCCCGATAACAGCGGGCGCAGTAGGTATCTATGGCTGACAGCAGTAAAACAGAACAAGCGACACCCAAAAAACGAAGCAAGGCTAGAGAAGAGGGCCAGATAGCCCGCTCGCGTGAGTTGCCGGGAGTCTTCGCTCTCGCGGCCGTCGCAGGCGTAATTGCATTCATGGCGCCAACCGCAGTGACTCACTGGTCAGTTCTGTATCGAAATACACTTGACACTGCCGCCACAGATAGTCTCGAAAGCAATGGACCTGTGCTCTTTTGGACTGCCATCGAAGTGATGCGATGGATTGTTCCTATTCTTCTTGCCGCAATGGCGCTCTCCGTATTCGCCGGGTTAGCGCAGGGGGGAATCAATTTTGCTCCGGGAGCCCTTGCTTTAAAGTTTGATCGATTGAATCCCGTCAGCAAGCTTGGTCAAATATTCTCGCCAGTTGGATTCAGCAATTTACTCAAGTCATTGCTCCCGTTTACAGCCATTCTCTGGATAGCTGTGAGCGCGGTGCGTACGAATTGGGAGACGATGGTTCACGCGTCCAGTCTTGGTTTAAGAATATTCGCCGGCTTTGTGGGTTCGATGATATTCGAGCTCACATGGAAGTCGGGACTTGTCCTGTTGGCATGGTCTGCAGTCGACTACGTATTGACTCTTAAGAAAATGGACAGCGACATGAAGATGACCAAGCAGGAAGTGCGCCAGGAATATAAGGAGACGGAGGGCAATCCTGTCATCAAATCACGCATTCGCCAAGTGCAACGAGCGATGCGTAAGAGGCAGTCGCTGAAGGCCGCAGCGACTGCGACAGTCATTGTCACCAATCCAACCCACTATGCTGTGGCGCTTCGCTATGAATCAGATATGCCTGCGCCCACGGTAGTCGCCAAAGGACGCGACTTGCTCGCAGAAAAGATTAAACAATTGGCACGCGACAAAAGCATCATGCTTGTAGAAAACAAAGCTCTTGCCCAGGCTCTTTACAAAAGCGTTGAAGTGGGCGACTCGATCCCGACGAAGTTGTATCAGGCGGTCGCGGAAATTCTTGCTCTCGTATTCCGTGCACAAGCTGAGGTTCGCCGGAGTGAAGCAGAGCGTAGTTCCAAGAATGCCTCTGGTCAGAAGACTTCACATTCAACCGGCTCGAGCTCCGAATCGGGGGTGAAGTGATGATGGAACCAGTCATTGCAATGCTCAAGAAATCGGGTGAGTGGATTGCTCCCATCGCCGCAGTGTCCATGGTATTTGTGATGCTCGTTCCACTGCCGAGCTTCATCCTGGATCTCTTATTGACCATCAGCATTACCGCTTCGATGCTGGTCTTGCTGACTGCGATCCAGGTGTTACGCCCGGTGCAATTCTCCGTGTTTCCCAGCCTCTTGCTTTTGCTTACACTGTTGAGGCTATCGCTTGACTTAGCGAGTACCCGACGCATCTTGCTTCATGGTAATGAGGGGACCGGTGCAGCGGGTAAAGTGATTGAAGCCTTCGGGCAATTTGTCGTGGGTGGTAATTACATTGTCGGCTTCGTTCTCTTTCTCGCGCTAATTGCCATCCAGTTTCTGGTCATCAGTCACGGGGCGGTTCGCACAGCTGAGGTTACGGCCCGTTTCACTCTAGACGCCATGCCGGGCAAGCAGATGGCCATCGATGCGGACTTGAACGCTGGAATCATCAATGAGCAGCAGGCTCGCGCACGGCGAGAGCGGGTGGCCAGGGAAGCGGAATTCTGTGGGGCCATGGACGGGGCAGCTCGCTTCAGCCAGCGCGATTCACTTGCGACCATCCTGATCATGGCGATCAACATCATTGCCGGCTTTTTAATAGGAGTGTTTCAACAGGGCGTACCCTTCATGGATGCTTTGAAGACCTATACCATCCTTACCGTTGGCGATGGCTTGGTCACAATTCTACCTTCATTGCTAGTGTCCGTCGCAGGAGGGATCGTGGTTACGCGAGCCGCCTCGAAGGAATCGCTTGGTGTCAACGTTGGTAAACAGCTTTTCAATAGTCCTCGCTTGCTCTGGATCGCAGGGGGAGCCCTGTGTGCCTTGGGGTTGATTCCCGGTCTACCTAAGTTTGCATTCTTCAGTCTTGCCGCCACGTTGATGTTTGCAGCATGGAAGATGAAGCCGCAAATTCAAAGAGATGAAGTCGAAGAGCAGGACGCGATCTCTAAGGCAGCCCTTCCCGGTGGCGCATCGGTTGCCATCGCCGATCCTATGGATGCGGTCCTGAAGCTCGATGACCTTATGCTTGAGGTAGGTATGGGACTCGTACCGTTAGTTGACGCTAAGCAGGGCGGCCAGCTTCTTTCACGCGTAAAGTCGATGCGTAAAAATCTCGCCCAGCAGCTAGGCTTCCTGGTTCCGTCTATCCACATTACAGATAACCTTTCGCTACGCGAGCGGGAGTACGTGATCTACTTGCGGGGTGTAGAAATAGCTCGGTGGGAGTTGCGCCGCGACTGTCTACTCGCAATCAGTTCCAATGCACAAGCGCCAGAACTGCCCGGTCAGGATACACGGGAGCCTGCTTTTGACGTGCCAGCAAAGTGGATTGCTCCTCAAACGCAGGGGCAAGCCATTGCGGCAGGTTACGCGGTAGTAGATCCAACTTCCGTGCTCGCTGCTCACCTTGCCGAGGTAATTAAGCAGAACGCCAGTGACCTCCTTTCTCGCCATGAGACCAAGAGGCTAATGGACCGTTTGAGCGAGTCTCATCCAAAGCTCATGGATGAGCTTATTCCCAAGCTGATGAGTCTTGGCGAGGTACAAAAGGTATTGCAACAACTCCTCAGAGAGCATGTTTCAATTCGAGATTTAGGTGCAATTCTGGAATGTCTTGTCGACACAGCTTCGGTGAATAAAAATCCCATCGCACTCGTCGAGGCGGTCCGACAATCGCTCGGACGTGCGTTAATCCGGCCATTGCTAAACGATCAAGGTGAGCTGAAGGTTGTCACGCTCGGTACCAACATTGAAGATGAATGCCTGCGTGCGTCGAATCTCCCAGGCAATCATTCCATATCGACGCCGCAACAAGTCAACTTGGCCCGTCGAGTGCTAGATGGATTGCATGCAATGTTCGGCAAGGAGATAAGCGCGGCTCCCCCTGTTCTCCTGTGCGCTTCTCCGGGTCGCTATTATCTCCGCCGCCTTCTGGAGCCGTTCATGCCCAAAATTGTCGTTATTTCCCCTGGAGAAATTCCACCAATGACTCCAGTCCTGTCAGTGGGGGTGCTCCACTGATGCGGTGAAGTCAAAAGGCACCAGAAGTGTGTTGGCAGCGTGAGGCAAGAATATGCAATGTAATCGTGACACCAATCAAGAGACTTCTAAAGGAAGTGAATCAATGACAACAGCGGAATTAGCTTATCGTGCGAGTGACCAGGGATTTGATGAGCGGAACGAACTCGTACTCCGCGAACTGCCCCAAGTCTATTACATCGCCGCAAGAATCCACGAACGCTTACCGAAACAGGTAGAGATGGATGATCTTGTCCAGGCTGGTGTGATCGGTCTGCTTGATGCCTGCAGAAACTTCGACGGTTCGAAGGCGACGCAACTCCACACCTTCGCGAATTTTCGTATTCGAGGAGCCATTCTGGATAGTCTTCGCATGTTGGACTGGGGTTCCCGCAGTTTGCGCAAGAAGGGTCGTGAAATCGCGGCCTCATCGGCGAAGCTTGAGTTGTCTCTCGGTAGGCATCCAAACGAAGAGGAAATCGCCGCCGACATGAGAATTGGCCTCGATGAGTTCCAACATATAGTGTCACAGTTGGACGGCCTCTTCTTGCTTGGCCAGCAGACGGATTCCGCAAGTGACCCTGCCAAGTCGCACGACTTGATCGAATCTGCACCCAGTCGCGGAGGAGACAACCCGTTTGAACTGTATTTGCAAGGTGAGCGGAAAGCACAGCTCTCGGAGGCGGTGTCTCGCATGCCTGAGAGAGAGCAACTCATTCTTTCGTTGTATTACATAGAAGAGCTGACTATGAAGGAAGTGTCGGCAGTCGTCGGCATAAGTGTTTCGCGGGTTTCGCAGATTCATGCGGCCGCTATGCTCACTTTGCGCTCTTCGCTTAGTCATCTCCGTGAAGAAGCGAAGGTGCCAGTGACCTATCAGCGGACAAGCATTCAGAACGCTGATCCACAGCTGTCCGTGAGGCAGCTGTGACTGCGCCGACTCCCTTGGCCGAGATTGCAAACTCAGACCAACTTGCCTTTCCGGCGAATAGGAAACAGTCTATCCATTCTTGCAACTTTCGATATGCCGGCCGGCTATCCAATGAGAACGCCCGTGCTTTGACAGGCTTGCATGAGAAGTTTGCGATCAATGTCACCAACGCCCTCGAGCTTTATCTGGGAGCCTCTCTCCGATTGAAGCTGCTGTCCTTGGAGCAAATGGCTAGCGTAGACTACATCAAAGGAAGGAATCCAAAAAGTTATTTTCTACCCTGCGCGTTGAACGTATTGGAAAGCAATTTCCTTATGGAAATGGATATCACTCTAATCTTCCCGATCATAGACCTCCTACTTGGGGGATATGGGACCGCTTCAGAAGAGCTTCGTGAGCTAACGGAGATCGATGAAGAGATCATGCAAAGTGTCACGGCTCTGATTGTCAGCCAGGTGGAGCGTTCGTGGAGGACTCTCAATCTATCACTGACACCCGGTCGCTGCATCAAACCAACCATGATTCAGCAAATCTTTCCATTAAACGAGAAGCTCGTCCTGCTCATGTTTGAAATGACCGTTGGGACTGTGGCCGGAAGTGTCAATATGGTACTTCCGACGTCATTTGTTGGGTATTTGTTGAGGCACTTAAAGGCAGCGCAATCCAAGAAGGTATCGAGTCTTCGGCTTGCGCCAAATCCAAGCCTTCGTGAACGAATTCTCGCTTGTGTATTCACCTGTGCCGTAGATATTACGCAGATGCGTGTAAAGGTCAAAGACTTGATTGACTTGAAGCCGGGAATGATACTAAAGATGAAGTCACTTGTGAAAGACCCCGGACGACTTACAGTGGAAAATGTTGAGATTTTCGAGGCCTCGCCAGTTCGAAGTGGGTCGCGGAAGGCCGCGCAGCTCTTGTTCCGATCGCATGAACCGATTGCGCCTAAGGAGTAGTATGACAACCACTGGAACGATCGATAGTGTTCTTGAAACGTTCTCGATGGCCTTTGTCAATGCCATGACCGCCAGCATGACCGAAACCATGGGTTCTACATGGTCCATCGCAGACGGTCCCCGTTCGAACGCAATATCGGAGGAATCTGGACTGCTGCGTTTTGCAGTGACTCTCGAGGGGACCTTAAACGGGATATTCCTGCTTCAGATCCTCCGTGCCGATGCCGTTGCGATGGCGGCAAAACTACGCAGCGAGTCCACCGACGGCTTGGACACGGAGGATTCAGCTGCTCTGCTGACTTGTATCATAGTGGTTACAGCTAAGTTTTGCTTGGCGGTGGCTGGCCGATACGGAATGGTTACGAGTCGGGTGAGTGTGTCTGATGAGTCGCAACCTTTGTTCGCTCATGCGTTCAGTGCTGAACTGGTTGACGATGATTTGAAGTACGTGTCGTTGGCGATGTCTCTTAGCCCGGTCCTGATTGAGTCGTTGGCTCTTCGATTCAACGCCGGAAGCACGAATCCTGGGCAGCAAAACCCAGGGAAGAATTTAGTTGACAAGTCGATACTGGAAACTGCCAATCTTAAACTGGTTATGGATGTTGAGCTAAATGTCACGCTTCGATTTGGTCAACGTCAGCTTACGCTTCGAGAGGTATTGGATCTAACCAGCGGATCTGTTATCGAACTTGACCGACAGGTTGAGGAGCCCGTTGAACTTCTCCTGGAGGGTAAGGTAATCGCTCGAGGTGAGGCCGTCGTGATTGACGGCAACTATGGGCTACGTGTGACTGAGGTGTCACAGGACTTCTCAGCCCACTCGTCCATTGCTTCTGAAGCTTTACCTCTGCACATTCAAGACCCGAGCGATCAAGCGAAGTAGTACGGCGGCTGCGCTATTCCGGCGCTAATTGACTGGAGTTGTCCGAGTTTAGCGCATTAACGGTCCGATAAAAAGACTGCTATTGATCATCGCTAGTGTTTCAAGGCTATAAGTCTTGTCCGTGAGTCTGGGAGCAGTATCGAGAGTTGTAGCCCGCTGTCGCTTAGTATGTCAAATGAGAACTACATCCTTCGTCCATTCAATTCAGTTGTGCGGTTAGTGCGTTTCTCATGGACTCCTCATTCGCAATCCTCTCAACTATCGTGAATGCGGGTTGCGCGGCCTGCTTTAGAGCCAAATCCTGTGCAAAGTCGCGAATGTGGAGATTGGCCTTCGAAGTGCTTGTTCCCTGTGTGAGGCTTCCGAATGAATAGTGGATATTATGCGGCTTGTACCGGTCTTATATCGCGCACGCAGGCGCTTGAGACCATTGCTAACAATCTCGCGAATGTGAGCACCGCTGGCTTCCGTGCCAGCCACAACATGTTTAGCTCTCTTCTGGCAACCACAGAAGGTTCCGCCCTATCTACGCTCAACCAGGATGCGAACGACTACGGAGTCTTGAGCGGAACAAAGTTGGACACTTCTCAAGGTGCTCTAGTGAAGACTGGCAACGATCTGGATCTTGCAGTGGAAGGGCCAGGCTACTTTGCAGTGCAGACCGCAAGCGGTGGTGTCTTCACGCGCGGAGGCAATTTTCGCGTGTCACCCCAGGGGCAGTTGATAACGGCCGCAGGCGATCCCGTCTTGGGAGACAACGGCCCAATTCTGATTGTGGGTCAGCCCATCTCAATTAGCGATGACGGAACGATCTCTTCGAACGGGGCTATCGCCGGACGACTGAAGCTTGTCGAATTCGCGCCCACCGTAGATATCCAGAGTGCAGGCGGGACATACTACACTGCGCCTGCCGGTTCGGCTGTTTCCGCGAAGAATACGCAGGTGCGCCAAGGGATGCTGGAGAGTTCGAACGTGAATCCCGTGACCAGTGTCGTCGAGTTGATCACAGCTCAGCGAGAGGTTGAGACGATGCGCCGGGTTCTTACGATGTTCAGTGCGGAACTCGATAAGACAGCCGCCCAAGATTTGCCCCGCGTCAGCTGATGCAGGAGTTAACACGAATGAAAGAAGAGCTGAGAGGAAGTTGATATGTTTCGTGCCCTTTATACAGCTGCCAGCGGTATGACCGCCCAGCAGTTGAACTTGGATAACATTGCAAACAATCTTGCCAACTCCAGCACTACGGGGTTCCAGCAGCGACAGGTGAATTTCACCGACCTTCTCTATCAGAACGAGATCATGCCTGGTTCTGCTGCGACGCAGCAGACCACGGTGGCAGCGGGGCTACAGATTGGCCTAGGCACTCGGCCCGGTGCAACTGAGATCATTCAAACTCAAGGGGATTTCGCAACGACTGGAAATCCGCTCGATTTGGCAATCTCCGGAGCGGGATTCTTCCAGATTCTTATGCCAAACGGGCAGACAGGTTATACGCGTGACGGCTCCTTTCATCCTGATGCACAGGGGGCCATGGTTACTTCGGATGGCAATCCGTTGCAGCCAGCAGTTACTATCCCTGCGGATGCATTGAGCGTAAGTGTCGGTAGTGACGGCACGGTGACGGTGACTCAGCCGGGGCAGACGGCGGCGACGCAGGTAGGTAGTATCCAAACGGCCCTCTTCATCAATCCGGGCGGCCTCAACAGCGTCGGAAACAATATCTATCTCCCTACCACGGCTTCCGGGCAGCCGTTAGTCGGAACTCCTGGCGGTGCCGAAGGCTTGGGAACGCTGCAGCAGGGAATGTTGGAGCAATCGAATGTCAGCGTCGTCAATCAGTTCGTCGCCATGATCTTGGCGCAGCGGTCGTATGAGTCCAACTCACGGGTAGTCAAGGCAGCCGATGAGATGCTTCAGCAACTGAACCAGCTAGCTCAGTAAACGATCTTAGGCAAAGATAGAAATGGACTGGAAGCAATGACGACCGGATGGTTGGTTGCAGTTGGCGCAGTTGCGATGGGTTTGACTCAGTTGAGTGAGTCGCAGGTAAGGTTTGCGCTGACAGCGCACCAGGTCGCACAGGCTCTGGCCGAAAAGGGGATCCAGGTATCTGATTCGCAGGTGACGTTAGTCGCGAATGTTGTTGCGACGGAAGCTTTGCCAAAGTTGGAGTTTCTGTCCGTTGCGCCCTCGGGAAGCATGCTGAATGGTGTGCAATCCGAGGGCCGAACCTGGATCAGGATGGTATGTCGCAGTCGTGGAGTTTGTCTGCCCTTCTACGCGATCGTGGTTGAGCCAGAAGGACGAGCCGCAAACGCGTCTCTTGTCTCGTCAATTCATCCTTTGAGTGGAGGCGCCTTATTGGAGCCAAAATCTGAAATCACCATGCAGGCAGGGGTGCACGCAACCCTCGTGTTGAATGATCAACGGTCGCAAATCCGCGTTTCAGTGATTAGTCTTCAGAAGGGGGCCGCGGGCAGTAGGATTCGTGTTGAAAGCCGCGATCATAAGCAGATCTACATTGGAGAAGTAGTGAGTTCAACCCAATTGAAAGCGAGTTTCTAAGATGACCGACATGATCAAGTTGTTCAGAAAGGGCGTCGTCGTCGTTGTGCTTGCGATGATATCTCGCTACGCCATGGGTATAGGTCTTTCGAAAGCGCACGCCAAGACGCCTGCCGACCTACGCGCGGAATATATTGCCCGCTTACAGCAGCAATATGTTTCCACCGTTGAGCAGCATACTGTCGGCAGCCTCTGGTCAGCGCAAAGCCCTCTTGCAGATTTCGCCGTGGACTACAAAGCGCATCATTTGAACGACGTGATAACCATCTCGGTTGCGGTCCAGACAACTGCGGCGCAGTCCGGTACTGTCGACAGTGAACGAACCTTTAGCACCAACTCCGCCATAACCGGTGTGATGGGGAAAGCTCCGGTGTCAACCAACCCTCTTCTTTCGGCGAATTCATCGTCCGTCCTTAAGGGGCAGGGATCGACGGCTTCCAACACAACCTTTACGACTAGTTTAACCGGCCAAGTGATCGCTGTTCTTCCCAACGGCAACCTTGTCGTCGAAGCAAAGCGCCAAATCTTCATGAATAACCAGCATGAAAACGTCACGGTTAGAGGTATGGTGCGGCCAGGCGATATCGGACCAAGTAATACCGTAGCCTCTTCCGCTCTAAGCAATTTGGAGATTGAAATGAAGGGCAAGGGAATCATTGCGGACGGAGTCCGTCCACCAAATATCCTCACTAGGGCGGTCCTATGGCTGTTGAATTTCTGATGCGTCTATTTCACGGTTTGGATTTGTCGAAAGTGCTGAATCGCGGATGGGGCAGGGTCGTCTTCCTCTCGGGGTTGTGTTTCACCTGTCTCCCACTCTTTGCTGATCCAAGCAACCGCACTGTGCTTCTTCGTGACGTAACGCAGATTCAAGGCGTGCGGGACAATCAACTGGTTGGCTATGGTCTAGTGATTGGACTGAGCCGAACGGGCGACACGCAGCAGACGTTCTTTACTGTCCAGACCCTTGCCAACACGTTGTTGAGAATGGGGGTGCAAATCGCGCCTGGTATCGTCGTTGTAAAGAACGTGGCCGCGGTCTTTGTCACAGCAACGCTCCCAGCCTTCGCACGCCCCGGCATGAAGGTGGACGTTACCGTTTCCTCGGTGGGGGATGCCAAGAGTATCGAGGGTGGTGTATTGCTGCTGACGGCATTGAGGGCTGCCAATGGCGAAGTATATGCAGAGGCGCAAGGACCGTTAGTGATCGGGGGTTATACCGAAGGCGCTTCAGGCAATTCAAAAACGGTCAATCATCCAACCGTGGGAAGAATTTCTGAGGGGGGAATGGTCGAGCGGGATGCCGCGGTTGACCTGAGCCAATTCCAGATAGTGTCCCTCTTGCTGCTCAATTCCGATTTCACTGCGGCTCGAGATGTCGCCGATGCGATCAACAAGGAATTTGGGAAAGTCATCGCACACACACTCGACAGTCGAAGGATTGACGTCAATGTTGCCGAAAGCGGCGCGGCTTCTGTACCCATCCTCATTTCACGGATACAGAACCTGTCGATCAATTTCCGCTCTCCGGCCAAGGTAGTTGTGAACGAACGGACTGGCACCATCGTGATGGGGGGAGACGTTAGGCTATCTCCGGTTTCGGTGATCCATGGAAGTCTCACAATTGACGTGAAGACCACTCAAGTGGTTTCGCAGCCGGCACCGTTTTCAAATGGCAAGACAGAAGTGACTACAGAAACAAAACTCACGGTCAACGACGCGCCGGCACAATCGATTCAGCTCGAAGAGGGCGCAAACGTCGATGAGTTGATCAAGGGGTTGCATGCGATTGGGGCTACCTCTCACGACATTATCGCGATTCTCCAGGCGATCAAAGCTGCCGGCGGGCTGCAAGCCGATCTGGAGGTGATCTAGTGTCAGCGATTTCAGGGTATGGCAAAAGTCCCAATGCTTTGGCGGGTGTACTGCCGCCGAAGCTAATTCAGATGAAACGGGCGCCTGATCCGGCGCCAACGCAGAATGCCAAGATTCAGAAGTCGGCAAAGGACTTCGAGTCGATCCTACTTGGGAGCTGGCTGCAGCAGGCGGAACAGAGCTTCGGCACGGTACCCGGTGGGGATGGCGACGACGACGCCGATGCAGGTAAGGATCAATTGCAGGGCATGGCCATGCAGTCGCTTGGGACCTCCATGACCAATTCGGGGGGCATCGGCATTGCCAAGATGATTGCGAAGCAACTGCACAAGGCGCAGGATGCGGAGGATATGTCTGACGCAAAGGCGCATCAGCCGATCTGACATGGCGGATTTAAGGGCTTCGACTGGCCTGTTTCCACGATTTCGGCCGACAGACTGGAAAGTTTGTCTGAATACGCCGATAGCACTACCGTGGTGACAGGAGAAGTTCCAATGAAGATCGAAGTAAACAGTCCGACAGCAAGCCAGCTGCCAACTGATCGAAGCGTAAGATCTGCAGCGAGCAGCAAAATCAACGAAGCCCAGGGTACTACAGAGGACAGGACGACGTTCCACTCAGACAGTGCATTGGTTCAAACGTTGACCACCCAGGCGTTAAGCTCGCCAGAGGTTCGCCAGGACAAAGTCAGTGCTCTGCGCCAATCCGTTAGCAGCGGCGAATACTCGGTCGACGCGTCGAAAATTGCTGGGGCCATTGTGGACAGCAATTCAATCTAGTTCCTCGATGCAAAGTAAGTAAGAGCTTTAATTGGCCAGGAAAACTTCGCGGCCGGAAGGGCAAGTCGATGGATGACGACGGACTTCAGACTCGCGATGAGCTTGCCTCTGCGTACCTTCATCAGTTGCAGGAACTGGCGTCTGAAATTTCTGTCGCTATGGAGGCCGTTTCTGCCAATGCATTGTCGAACTTTCAAGGTAGTGTCGCAAAACAGGAGATGCTGTGCTGCGACCTCACCTCTATGGCAAATGCCTTCAGCGAAAAGTTCCGGGCAACTGAGAGGCCGGGCCTTTATTGCATTGATCCTTCGATGGATTTGAAAATTCGGGCGGCCAGCGGCGCGCTCGGCGAGTTGAACCTACAGTATTCAGCACTGCTGAGGCACGCCGGCAGGTCCGTTGCCCTTCTCGCTTCTTTGTGCAGAAGCCACACAGGCCGACTCCAGGAGGCTCGCGGCACCAGGTTAAAGCATCAAACCTGGTCTTGCGAGATGTAATCATGTCTTTGAGCACTTCGCTATCAATCGCGGTCCAATCCCTGGAATCGGCGACCGGCGCGCTTCAGGCAACGAACAATAATATCGCCAATGCAAACACACCCGGTTACTCGCGTCAGGTAGTGGTTTTGCAGGAGGCTGCGCCGACCAAGGATGGCGAAGTGAATGCTGGCAACGGTGTCGTGCTTGAGGGCTATCAGAGCGTGCGGGACGAGTTGGTCACTTCGCAAATCCAGCAGGAGACCCAGGCACAGAGCGGAGCCAATGCTCAATTGGCTTCCCTGCAACAGATCGAACCGACTTTCACTACTTCGACGCAAGATATCGGTACGCAGATGTCTGTTCTGTTCGCCAGCATTTCCACTCTCTCGGCAAATCCCGGTAGCTCTGCTTCACGCGAGGGAGTGCTAACAGCTGGCCAGAATTTAGCTTCGGCATTCAACACGGCATCCAGTACGTTGACGACCCAGCAGGCGGGGCTCAATTCTCAAGTCACCCAGGATGTAAGCAAGATCAACCAATTGACCGCGCAGATTGCAGCCTTGAATCCTCAGCTTGCCGAGCTCAAGGCATCCGGGCAGGATGGCGGCTCCGTCCAGGATCAGCAAAATCAACTGGTGCTCAGTCTCTCAGCATTGACCAGTGTTGCCGTCACCAAGACCGATAGCGGCGTTACGTTGACCACAGGTAATGGAACCCCGTTGGTTGTTGGATCGCAGAGCATGGCATTGCAGACCGCTGGCGGCGCTGACGGAATGCAGCACGTCCTCGACCAGAACGGCACCGATATCACTTCTACGCTTGATAGTGGGGATCTGGGCGGGACGATCCAGACACGCGATCAAATCATCCCCGGACTCTTGAATAAACTGGATACGTTGGCCAATCAATTTGGAACCGCCTTCAATGCTGCTCAGGCGACCGGCCTCGATGAAAACGGTAAAGCCGGACAGAATTTCTTTACGATTCCCACGACTGTTGCAGGTTCGGCTGGTGCTATCACTATGGCCATCAAGGATACTAAGCTGATTGCCGCCAGTTCCGATGGAAGTGCCGGGAGCAACGGAAACCTGGCCAATCTAAGCGCGGTACAGACGACGACGCTTCCCGGCGGTCAAACGCCAGGGAACACCTATGCAACTCTGGTCTACCAGGTCGGCAGTCTAACTTCCAACGCTAACGCTGAATCCACTGCGACGAGCGCCAGCTTGCTGCAGCTCAACGATCAGCTAAGCTCGGTTTCCGGGGTCTCCATTGACCAGGAATCGACAAATCTGATCACGTATCAAACAGCTTACGAAGCGGCTGCAAGAGTCGTTTCGACAATTCAATCGCTGTTTACCATAACGATGAGCATGGGTACTGCCGCCGCGGAATAAGCAAGACTTGGTGCGGCATGACTACAAAAGGATGGGTAGAGATGCGAGTCACAAACATGGTCCCTGATGTCCAATAC
>Ga0116231_10002685_pt1 | contig 37151 bp, 33 predicted proteins | sample S1TSphgellanicum_2_FD_89695 | JGI IMG/M metagenome (GOLD analysis project Ga0116231, IMG submission 89695) | Host-associated microbial communities from peat moss isolated from Minnesota, USA - S1T2_Fd - Sphagnum magellanicum MG | ecosystem: Host-associated > Plants > Peat moss > Unclassified...
CATCTGCGACCATGGTCTTGACCAGACCCTCGTAGACGACGCCCACGCAGCGGCCCGCGCCTTTTTCGCCCTGCCGGCGGAAACAAAAATCGCCTATCGCCTGGATGGCGGCGGCGGCCAGCGCGGCTACACCCCCTTCGGCGTAGAAACCGCCAAAGGCGCCGCGCACTTTGATTTGAAGGAGTTCTGGCACGTGGGCCGAACCCTTCCCCGCGGCCACCCCTACGGCGACGTCATGCCCGACAACGTCTGGCCCGTGGAGACGCCTCTGTTCCAGCCGGCCATGGAAAGGCTTTACGCCGCCCTAGACGCCCTGGGCGGAGCCGTCCTTCGCGCCATCGCCCGCCATTTAGAGCTTGAGGACGCATTTTTTGAACCCGCTGTGCGAGACGGCAACAGCATCCTGCGGCTGCTCCACTACCCGCCGACGATGGGCGGAGGTCCGAACGTGCGCGCCGGCGCCCATGAGGATATCAACACCATCACCCTCCTTCTGGGGGCGGAGGAGGCGGGCCTTCAGATCCGCGAGCGCTCAGGCGCATGGCTCGACGTCAACCCTTCGCCCGGGTCCATCGTCTGCAATATCGGCGATATGCTGCAGCGTCTGACCAACCACAGGCTCCCGTCCACCACCCACAGGGTGGTGAACCCGGCGCCCGACCGACAGGGCGTCGCCCGTTACTCCATGCCGTTCTTCCTGCATTTCGCCCCGGATTTTCTCATCCGCACCCTGCCGCAGTGCGTGGATGCGGATCACCCGGACCGGTACCCTAGGCCCATCACAGCCCAGGCCTTCCTTGAGGAGCGCCTTCGGGAGATCGGGCTGGTCTGACGGTCTGACGGTCTGCCGGCGGCGATTTAAGCCTTCTGGAACCGGCCGAGGCTTATCCTTGGGGATCGCTCCCTGAAGGACATGACCCATCGTCCCCGACCCAAGCCTCGCCGCCTACCTCGACCTCATTCCTGCCGCCGTCCGTGCGACGGGGGACGCGGCGGCGCATGCGACGCACTGGCGCAGCGCCTTCATGTGGGCGGCGGACGGTTTCATCCTGTTTGTCATCGTAAGGTTGGGACTGCTCAAAGCCGTCAAGGCCCGGTTCGCTTTCGCCCTGGGCGGCAAGACCGCGACCCACGCCCTGACAGCCCTGAGCTTCGCGCTTCTCTTCACCCTCGCCCATGCGGGCGCGGGAATCGCGGCCAACCGGCTCTGGCCCCCGGCGGTCGACCCGGGACCGTGGGCGCCCCTCCTCGACGCTCCAGCGCGAGGTCTCGGTCTCGCAGGGCTCATCATCCTTCTGCAGGCCCTCGCCCGCGCCGCGCCGCGACGGTGGTGGATCGGCCTCGCCGCCGCCGGCTCGGTCCTCATCTTCGTGCTTATTCTCGTCCCGCCCGTGACCCTCGTTCCCGCAGGGCGCGGCGACCACGCCGCACCTGCCCCGAAGGCCGCCGCCATCCTGTCCTTCGTCAGGATGGGAGGGCTGCCCGCGACCCGCCTTGAGGTCTTCCCCGGCGCAGACGCGGCGGACGTCGACATGGAGGGCCTCGGCCCCATGATCTCGGCCGCCGTGAGCCAGGCCGCCCTCGACCGCCCCAGCGCGGAGACCTACGCCGCCATGGGCCATCTCCTCGGCCACCACAAAAACCACGATCTGTGGTCCACGGCCCTTGTCCTCTCCTGCCTTTTGGCCGGCCTTTTAGTCCTCCTTGGACCGGGCGCGGAGGGGCTGTCGCGCCGCCTTGGCCGGCCAGGCGCAGCGAGCGCGGGGGACAGCGCCGCCCTCGCCGTCCTCGGGCTCATGGTTTGGGCCGCGCTTCCCCTTGAGCATATAGGGTTTAATCTGTTCGATCAGGCCATCAACTTCCGAGCCGACGCCTACGCCCTGCGGCTGACCCATGACCAGGACGCGCTCTGCCGGTGGCTGGTGACCCGCGAGGCCCACGGCGTCCTTGACCCGTCGCCCCTGGAATCGGCGCTCTTTGAGAGCCATCCGTCGACGGCGGAACGGGTGCGTCGCGTTCTTGCAGCGGGAGACAGCGGGTCGAACATTTTACCCGACACGCGCCGCACTCAGAACCGCTGACGCCTTAACGCCCTGTTTCCAAGATTACGGTATGGGTTAGGGCATGCTGCCTGCTATCGTCATAGAAATAATAGCGTTTTTAGTCTTTGGCGCTCTGTCGATGGTTTTTCACGACCGCGCAGGTCAACCATGGATCCGTCGCGACAGCTTCGTAGACGTCCTATATTTTCTGTTAAGCTTAATAGTCTACAGCAAAATCACAGGTTTTATCCTTAGCCACACGGCCCTTCCGCCAACCACGTCCGTCCTGGCGCATTGGCCCATGTGGGTTAAGATATTGGCCGTTCTGGTTCTCTTCGACGGCATGCAATACGCCCTCCATCGATGGCTCCACCTTGGCCCCCTGTGGCGCCATCACGCCGTGCACCACAGCCCTGAGGAAATGGACATCCTCACGACCTTCCGCATCCATCCGGTGAATTTCGTCATCTACTCCGGCGTCCCGACCGTGGTGCTGCTTCTTGCAGGCTTTCCGGCGGAGGCCCTGGTCGCCCTTGGGCCGTTCAGCTTCCTCATGGGGTGTCTGACCCACGCCAACCTCAACTGGACGTACGGGCCGTTCCGGTACGTCATCGCCAGCCCCATGTTCCACCGCTGGCATCATGCGGTGGTGGAGGGCAGTTTGTCGCGCAACTACGCACCTAATTTTCCGATCTGGGATCTGCTTTTTGGCACCTATCACATGCCTCAGGGCGAGGCTCCGGCGGCGTACGGCGTGCCGGAAGTGCCGCGCGGCTTCCTGGGCCAACTCGCCTTCCCCTTCCTTGGCAAGCGGGCTAGCGCCTGACGCACCACGCCAGGTCATCTTCACGGACGATGGCCGCACGAGCCCCGATCTTGGCGCTGCGTTTTTGCACATAGCGTCCCGGTTTCACCGCCTTCCACTTCAGGGGGCTTGGGAGAATGGCCGCAAGGCGGGCGGCCTCGTCCGGGGTCAAGGTCGCCGCGCTGCGCCTGAAGTATCGCTGTGACGCGGCCTCGGCGCCGTAAATGCCGGGGCCCCACTCCACGACGTTGAGGTAGACCTCAAGGATCCTCCGCTTGCCCCAGAAAGCCTCCTCGAGGACGGTGAACCAGGCCTCCAGGCCTTTGCGCACATAGTCGCGACTGGGCCAGAGAAAGACGTTTTTCGCGGTCTGCTGGCTGATGGTCGACCCGCCGCGGACTTTCCCGGGGCGCCGCTCGTTACTCCGCGCCGCGGCCTCCATGGCCTGAAAGTCGAAACCATGATGTTCGCAGAACCGCGCGTCCTCGGCGGCGATCACCGCCTGAGGCAGATCAGGCGCGATGGCCGATAGAGGCCGCCAACGCTGATCCATGCCCTTGCCCTGCAGGAGGCGCTCGATCATCAGGATGGTGATGGGCGGGGGGACGATGCGATAGATAAGGGTGGCCAAGGGAGGGCCGACCACCGCCGCGACGAGCAGCGCCAGAACAAGCCTTCGCACGCGGGACGCCCGTGTGGGGGCGCCGCTCCCCGTCTTCGCCCGAGCCTGCCGCAATCGGCTCCCCCCGCCCTGAGATGGTTGAACAGCGCACTTGCCCTGACCTTAGGGAAAAATGCTAGCACGTCCGTGTCTGAGGTGAGGAGGCGCCATGACCGTCGCGCACGCCGTCGAACGCCGCATCTCGGTGCGGGCGTTTCGACCTGATCCTGTTCCTGAGCCCCTTGTCCGCGGCATCCTCGAGGCCGCCCTGCGCGCCCCGTCCGGCGGCAATCTTCAGCCCTGGCGCGTTCACGTCCTCGCCGGGGAACCTTTGGTCGCCCTCAAGGCGGACGCCAGGGCGCGCCTCGCCCAGGGCGGCGACGCGCCGGAGTACGAGGTTTATCCCGCCAATCTCTGGGATCCCCTGCGCACCCGGCGCTTTGAGTGCGGGGAGGATCTCTACGCCGCCATCGGCATCCCCCGGGAGGATAAACCTGCGCGCCTAGCGCAGCTCGCCAAGAACGCGGATCTCTTCGGGGCGCCGGTCGGCCTCTTCTTCACCCTCGATCGAAGGGTCGGCCCCCCCCAATGGTCGGATGTGGGCATGTTTATGCAGACCATCATGCTCCTCGCCGTGGAGGCGGGTCTCGACACCTGCGCCCAGGAGTTCTGGGCCCGGCTGCACCGCGCCGTGGCGGCGGCCATTCCCATAGGGGAAACCGAAATGCTGTTCTGCGGCATGGCCCTGGGCTGGCGCGATGAAACCCATCCCATCAATACCCTGCGCACCCGGCGCGGGGCCTTTGATGAGATGGTCACGCTTCGGGGGTTCTAGCCGCCAGTGAGAACGAGATTGTCCCGGTGGATCAGGGTCGCGGGTCCCTGATAGCCCAGGAGAGCCTCAACAGCGTTGGTCCGCCGACCTTTGATCATGTCGGCCTCCTTCGCCCCATAGGCGGCGAGGCCGCGGGCGATCTCACGCCCGTTTTCGTCGGTGACGATGACAGCGTCGCCCTTGTCGAAATCGCCCACCACCGCACGCACGCCCGCCGGCAGCAGGCTGCCGCCGCCTTGAAGGGCCGCGGCGGCGCCGGGGTCCACCACAAGGGCCCCCTGCGGCGCGAGGGAGCCGGCGATCCATTGCTTGTAGGCCGTCGCAGGGGTGGCGCGGGGAATGAAAACCGTGCTGCGCGCGCCAGCGTCGAGGGCCCGCAGGGGTCCGGCGTCCCGGCGGCCTAAGGTAATGACCGTGGCGCACCCCGCGCCATGGGCGATCTGCGCGGCGGCGATCTTCGTAGCCATGCCCCCGGAGCCGACGCCGCGGTCGCGGTTTGCGCCCCCGGCCATGGCTTCGATCTCCGCGCTGATCTCCTCTACCTGCGGGATGTGACGGGCTTCCGGCGCGCTTCTGGGGTCGCTGGTGTATAGACCGTCCACGTCGGAAAGGAGCACGAGCCGGTCCGCGCCAATCATCTGGGCCACGCGCGCCGCAAGACGATCGTTGTCGCCGTAGCGGATCTCCTCAGTGGCTACGGTGTCGTTCTCGTTGACCACCGGAACCGAGCCCAGACGAAGCAGGGTTTCGAGGGTCGCGCGCGCATTTAGCCAGCGCCGCCGGGTCTCAGTGTCGTCGCGGGTGAGGAGGATCTGAGCCACGCCAATGGCGAAGGGCTCGAAGGCCTCTTCCCAGGCGCGCATAAGCAGGCTCTGGCCGGCCGCTGCGGCGGCCTGCTTCTCTTCGAGGTCTAGGCGTCGGCCAGCGGGCAGGCCAAGGCGCGTTCTTCCAAGGGCGATGGATCCTGAGGAGACCACAAGGACATCTGCGCCCTTGGCGCGCAGGTCGGCGGCGTCCCGAGCAAGCGCGGCGAGCCAGGGCTTGTCCGCTGCGCCTGTGGCCGCGTCGACCAGAAGCGCGGAGCCGACCTTGACCACGATCCGGCGCGCCCCGGCGAGGGGCGACATGGCCGTCATAGGCGGACCTGAACGCGGCGCGGGAGGCGAGAACGCCCGTGCCGCAGCCTCACGGAAGGGGACTCCAAGCCTCAGGCGCAGCGTCCTCGAGTTCGCCCGACGCCGCGTCGGTCAAGGCGCCGCGGCTGCGCCTGACCTCCTTAAAGGCGTCGCGCAGGAGCGCCTTCACCCCTTCTCCGGAGACACCTGACACAAGTCGCGGCTCAGCGCCCGTCGCAGCGGCGAGGGCGTCGCGGCGTTCGATCCGCTCAGCCTCCGAAAGGGCGTCAGCCTTGTTCAGGGCGATGAACTCGGGTTTTTCGGCGAGACCGCCGCCATAGGCTTGCAGCTCATGGCGGATCTGGCGATAGGCCTCACACACGTCAGGATCCACCGCATCGATGAGGTGGATCAGTACGGCGCAGCGTTCCACATGGCCCAGGAAACGCGTCCCTAAGCCGGCGCCTTCGGAAGCCCCTTCGATAAGGCCAGGAATATCAGCCAGAACGAACCGCTCCTGGGAGGACAGGTCGACGACGCCGAGGTTGGGGGTCAGGGTCGTGAAGGGGTAGTCGGCGATTTTGGGCTTGGCGGCCGAGGCGGCGGCCAGGAAGGTGGACTTGCCGGCATTGGGAAGTCCCACCAGGCCCACGTCGGCGATGAGCTTCAAGCGCAGCCACACCCAGCGCTCCTCGCCCGGCTGTCCGGGGTTGGCGTGTTTGGGCGCCTGGTTGACGGGGCCTTTGAATCGGTCGTTGCCCCAGCCGCCGTTGCCGCCCTTCGCCAGGCGGACCCGGGCGCCGGCGTGATCGAGATCGCAGATCACCGTCTCGCGGGTCTCATCCAGCACCTCCGTGCCGATTGGAACCTTGAGCACAACGTCCTCACCGGCGTGGCCGTGCATGTTCCGCCCCATCCCATGCATGCCGGTGGGCGCCTTGAAATGTTGCTGGTAGCGGTAGTCGATGAGGGTGTTTAGGCCCTCCACCGCCTCGATCCACACGTCGCCGCCGCGACCGCCGTCGCCCCCGTCGGGGCCGCCGTATTCAATGAACTTCTCCCGACGGAAGGAGACGGCGCCGCCGCCGCCGTCTCCCGACCGGAGATAGATCTTGCACTGATCTAGAAACTTCATAGCCCTCTATGACTGATCAGGCCCCGCGTCGTCGAGATGAAAGCCCCCAAAGCCCATCGGTCGGGCGCGACCGGCCCACCTTCGACGCGGTCGGATCACGGCGTGAGGACGACCTTTCCGATCACTTGACGTTGGGCGAGGAGATCAAATCCCTCACGCCAGCGCTCCAGGGGCAAGGCGGCGTGGACGTGGGGCCGCACCGCCCCCGATGCCGCCAGGGCCGCCACGGCGGCTTGATTCTCCCGGCCCCTATCGGGGAACTGGCGCCCGTACTCGCCAGCGCGCACGCCCATGACCGAAAAGCCTTTGATCAGGGGCATGTTGACGTTCACCGACGGAATGCGTCCGGAGGTGAAGCCGATCACGAGGAGGCGTCCGTCGAACGCCACGCATCGGACGCTCTCGTCGAACACGTCGCCGCCCACAGGGTCGTAGACAATGTCCGCTCCCCGGCCGTCCGTGAGCGCCTTGACCGCCTCTCGAAATCCTGGCGCGCTGTTGACCGTCGCCTCGGGCGCGTAAAGCGCCGTGATGGCGGCGAGCTTGGCGTCGGACGCTGAGCAGGCGATGACCTTCAGTCCCAGATGCTTGCCCAGATCCACCGCCGCCAGACCGACCCCGCCTGCGGCGCCGTGGACGAGGAGCCACTCCCCCGGCTTGGCCTGGGCCCGGCGGACGAGGGCCACGTAGGCGGTGAGGTAGGCCGCGGGGTAAGCGGCCGCCTCGGGAAAGGAGAGACGCTCAGGCTTGAGGGACAGGCCCTCCTCGGCAAGGACTGCGTACTCAGCGAACCCCCCAAGGCGCGCGCCGCCCACAACCGCGTCTCCGATCTTGAACCGCGAGGCCCCCGGCCCCTGGGCGACGACCTCGCCGGCCAGGTCGAGGCCCGGAGTGAAGGGGAGGGGCGGCTTCATCTGATAGGCGCCCCGGGTCATGAGAAGGTCGGGAAAGTTCACCGACGCCGCGCGCACGCGAACCTTGACTGCGCCTGGGCCGGGTTCGGGTTCGGGGACCTCGCCTATGGCGCATCCGGCGTAGTTGTCTTCAAGGGTGTTGACGAGGAGCGCTTTCATGCGGTTTGAGCCAGGGGCTGGAGGGCGGCGCAGGCGTCCAGCTTACCCTCAAATCCCCGCCGGACGACCCCGGCGATCTCCCGGCAGGCCGTATCTGCGGCGCCTACGAGGCCGGTGAAGGCCAGAAATCCGTGGGGCAGGCTGTCGTAACAGCGGTAGAGCGTGGGCACGCCGGCCTCCAGGAGGCGATGGGCGTAGATCTCGCCCTGATCGCACAGGGGATCAAAGCCCGCCGTGATGACGATGGCCGGCGCGAGGTCGCTGAGGTCCGAGGCGGCGAGGGGGGAAAGTCTGATCTGTCGGCGGTCTGCGTCTCGGGGAAGGTATTGGCGCATGAACCACTCCATAGTGTCGCGATCCAGGGGAAAGACGTCTTTGAAATCGCTCATGGACTGGGTCTCGGAGGCGAGATCCGTGGCGGGGTAGATCAGAAGCTGAAGCGCCGGCTGCGGTTCGCCCTTCGCGCGCAGGTCTTGGGCGACGACGGCGGCGAAGTTTCCCCCCATGGAGTCGCCGCCGATGGCGGCCAGGCCCGGCGGGGCGCCGAACCGCGCGGCGTTGGCGCGGGTCCAGCGAAAGCCGTCCAGGGCGTCGTCGAGACCTTGGGGAAAGGGATGTTCCGGCGCCAGACGGTAGGCGATGGAGACCACCGCGCAGCGGGCGTCCCGAGCGAGGATGGAGCAGAAGGCGTGGCCGGTCTCGAGATCGCCGATGACCCCGCCGCCCATATGGAGGTAGACGAATACCGGCGCGGCCGGGTCCTGGAGCGGGGGGCGGTAGGCGCGGGCGTTCAAGGGGCCGCCGGCGGCGGGAATGATCACCGCCTCCGTGGCCACCCCGCCTTCGGCGGCGCCCGAGGCGGCTTTGAACCCCCATGCGGCACGGGTGCGGGCCTCAGCGACCGGAAGGGTCGTCATCTTGGGTCCCAATCTGGAGGCGCGAGCCAGCAGTCGCGCTTGGGGGTCAAGCACTCGGCCGCCAATCTCTAAAGCCCCGCCGCTGAGGGCGTGAAGGATCGGGGAGGGCATGGCCATGATCCAGCGGGCCAGAACTCCGTGCAGACGGGCGCCGGCCAAGGGGCTCTCCTCAGTCTTCCAGGCGGGGCAGGGCGTCCACGCCGCCCTTGATCATGCGAACGGCGAAATTGGTGGCCGCCTCCACATCGACGGGCCGCCGCTCAAGCATGCGGTCACAGAGCTCCTTGGCGATGCCGATGCAGGCGGCGGCGAGGTAGTCGGCGTCGACGCGCGGTGCCATGCCCCGCTCGATCCTGTCGGTGAGCAGGGTCTTCACCTCTTCGAACACGGCGGTCTGCTCAGGGGTCGCGACCCTGACGCTCGGATGGTGCTGTCCCGCCGGCGAGAGGTTCAGCCAGGCGTCATGTTCGGCGAGTTGGAAACTGAAGAAGGCGTACAACGCTGCGTGAAGGAACGCGTGGAAATCGTCGGCCTTTTGGTACTCCGCCCTCAGGATCAGGCGAAACCGGTGGGCGCCGTCGTCGGCGAGGGCCTGATAGACCTCCTCCTTGGACCGGTAGTAGTTATAGAAGGCGCCAACCGAGAGCCCGGTGCGCCGGATGATGTCGCGAACGGACGCGGCCTCGTACCCCATCTCCCCGAACACGGTGCGGGCCGCGTCCAGTATGGTCTGGCGGTTGGCGACCTTGGTCTGTTCGCGTTTGCCGGAGGCGAGCGTAATCACGGAGGTCTCGCTCACAGGACTAAACTCGCGCGGGAGACGCTGCGGGGGACGGCATCTTTATAAAGAGACCTCAATCGGCGGCCGGGGGCAAGGGCGTTGCGCCATGGGCTCATATCAGGCCGCCACAGCGCTCTGCGCCGTGTCAGCCGTCCTCGTCCCAAGGGCGCCCGGACCGGGGCCCTGGGCGCGCGCCCGGCGCTCGCCCAGTTTGATCTCCTTTTTGAGGTCGGCCACGTACCGGTCGAAATCCACCTGGATGGTGTGGCGGGCCGCGGCGTAATACCCCTTTAGATGAAACGCTTCGTCCTCGGCGATGATGCGGGCCATGGCCTGCGCATCGGGCAGGCGATAACGGCCGGTGAAATGGCCGGCTAGAAGCTTTGACTGCTGCTCGGCGAAGTTCACCAGGGTGGGAAGGGGCTGGGCCAGCCCCATGAAGGCGAGATCCGGAAGGCCGGGCTTGAACATGCGCTTGAACAGCGCAAACCGGTTGTCCGGGCCCGGATTGAGTTCGGGAGCGTCGAAGAAGGGGAAGCTGATCTTATAGCCCGTGGCGTAGATGATCACGTCGACGGCCTCGACGCTGTCGTCTTCGAACCGGACATGGGTCCCTTCGAGGGCCTTGATGTTGGGTTTGAACTTGATGTCGCCGCACCCCGCCCGCGTGAGGAATTCGCCAGACACGGAGGGATGGGCGTCCAGGGGCTCGTGATCGGGCTTGGGGAGGCCATAGTCCTCCATCCGTCCAAGGCTCGATTTAATGACCCGGCGCGCGAGGGCCCGGCCGAGGGTGCGCGGCATCCAGAGGGGCAGGGCTGATTTATCCGCCGGTCGGCCGTTCATGTACTTTGGAAGCACCCACACGCCCCGCCGAGCGGCCACCCAGAGGGATTTGGCGATGGGGCGTTGAGAGAGCTCGGAGGCGATGTCCATAGCGGAATTGCCCATGCCCACGACGACGACGTTTTTCCCGCGTATGTCCACAGGGGCGAAGGGGTCGAGGTAGCTGTGAGCGTGGAAGGCGGTTCCGGCGAACACGCCCGGGAACTCGGGGATCCTCGGATCCCAATGGTGTCCGTTGGCGACCACGAGGGCGGCGTAGTCAAGCGTCTCGCCCGTGGATAGGCGTACGCGCCATCCGCCCCCGTCCCGTCGCTCCGCCCGCTCCACTTTCGTGTTGAACCGGATGGAGGGCCTCAGGCCGAAATGGTCGACATAGGCATTGAAGTAGCTCAGGAGCTGGGCGTGGTGGGGAAAGTCCGGCCACGTCCTCGGAACCGGAAAATCCTCGAACGCAAGCCTCCATTTGGAGGTGTCGATGTGAAGGCTTTGGTAGCAGGCGGACAGGCCGTTAGGATTGCCGAAGTACCAGTTCCCGCCCACACCGTCCGACATCTCAAAGCAGTCGTAGCCGATCGCCACATCGCGGAGGCGTTTGGCCGTGGTGAACCCTGAACACCCAGCCCCGATGATGCAGACCCGCCCTGCGCCCAGCCCCTCGCGCGGCGATGGCGTTCCTCGTCCCTCGTCCATGGCCCGCCTCTGTCCCGTCTTTTTGCTCGACGGCTTTAGCCTAACACCAGCGGCGGGCCGCAAGAAGCGGCCCACGGCCTCGGCGCTTCGCGCCAGGAGCGGCCGGACAAAACTTACTTCGGTCAGAGCCTTGGGCGGCCCTCGGCCCGCCCTCGGCCCGCCCTGGCGCACCACGCGCCCCCGGCTCGGTCCGGATTAAGGCTTCGGGGGCGGTCGGCTAACGGTGGCGACCTTGGCGGGCTTGGGCGGCGATGCGCAAATTTTCTTGCACTGCATCCATTTTGGCATGCAGACCTGCTGCCCATTCGCGCCATTTACGCTATTGCACGTCCCATAATTATGATCGCACTGAGCGCTGCAGACCGATGCATTTGCCTTCGTGATCGAAGTCAATGAAAGGGTCGCGCAAGTGATCCCAGCAAGCATCCACTTCATCGTCGCCTCCCAGGTGATTATATTTTATTCGACTCATTTTACAGGATTCCTCAAAAATGTCATGGTGAGCTGAAGTGAATACTTCACTCATCATTCGCGGTGCAGTTGAAAACGCACTGTGACCACTGGGCGTTGCATGAGCTGTCGTCGGTGGCGAGGCAGGTGAACCGCCGCTCCGCGCATGTCGTCCTGCACATAGGTCCGCGCCGGGCCGACGCGGGAGCAACGACGTTCCCCCCGGCGGGCTGAAACGCGCCCAACCCCTCGCCCAGCCCGGCGTCGGTCTCCGCCCTTAAGGAGCGCCCGAGGCGTCCGCCCAGACCTGCACCCAGGCCTGTCCCAAGGCCTGTCCCCAGGCTTGCGCCAAGCCCTGCGCCCGGGTCCGCGACGACGCGCGAAGGCGTCTGGGCAGGGGCAGATTGCGCGGCCTGGGTCGGCGGCGCCGGTGCGTTGCGGGCGCCGGGGACGGAAATCCTGCCCCTAAGCCCCGCGTCCTGGGCGCTCGGAACGCCGCGCCGCGCCGGCGCGGCGGCCGCATCGGCGCGGGCGGGGCCGAGGAGCATGAACACGAGGAAAAGTAGGCCAAGGCGGCGAGCCATAAGGTTCACCCCATACCGGTTGGGTCAACAGACCCTTAAGACGGCGTGGATCTGCAGGCGTCGGAGGGATCTTGCGCCGCCTCGCCGACGCCCCGGCCCTGGGCTTCCATCGCCGCCAGAAGCCGCTCAACCGTGTCCAGGGTGTCCGCTTCGCCCGGCGGCTTGTCCCACCGGATCCGATGGATGCGTGGAAAGCGCATGGCGACGCCCGACTTGTGGCGGGAGGATCGCTGCAAACCCTCGAACGCCACTTCAAACACGAGGCCGGCGTCCTTCGTCGCCCGCACGCTTCGTACTGGGCCGAACCGGTCCACGGTGTTGTCGCGGACGAACTTGTCGATGGACTTCAACTCCTCGTCGGTGAAGCCGAAGTAGGCCTTGCCGACGGGAGTGAGGCCCTCCTCGCGCCACACCCCAAAGGTGAAGTCCGAGTAGAAGCTGGACCGGCGCCCATGACCGCGCTGGGCGTACATGAGCACCACGTCCAACAGCATCGGGTCGCGTTTCCATTTAAACCAGGGCCCCTTGGGTCGACCGGCCTCGTAGGCGCTGTCCCACCGTTTCAACATGAGGCCCTCGGCGATCTGCGCCTCGCCGACCGGCGGGTGGGCGCGCAGGGCCGCGAGGCTGCGCCAGTCATCGAAGGGGGCGAGGGGGGAGAGATCCAGGCTGGGGCCGCCATAGCGCGCGACGAAGGCTTCAAGGCGTCGACGGCGTTGGCGAAACGGCAGCGCCCGCAAGTCTTCCCCGCCCTCGGCTAGAAGATCGTAGGCCCTGAGGCCTGCCGGAAAGCGCTCGAGGGTCTTAGGGTCGGCTGTCTTTCGGTTCAGGCGTTGCTGCAGATCTGAAAAGCTCGCTGCGCGGCCGTCCCGGAGCACGAGAAGCTCGCCATCCACAGCCCCCTCGAAGCTGAGCGCCGCCATGAGATCTGGGAAGCTTTGCGAAATCTCCTCGCCCGTTCGGCTGAAGAGGCGCGCGCGCACCACGCCGTCAGGACCACGCTCGCGCACGGCCTGGACGCGAATCCCGTCCCACTTCCATTCCGCAGCGTAGTCGGCCGGGTCCAGCCTGAGAAAATCGTTTTCCTCATCCACGGCCTGGGCGAGCATGACGGGTCGGAACCGTCCCGGCGCGGCGGCGCTCGGCTTGGGGCCGCGCCCGTCCAGCCAGGCGAACAGATCCTCATACGGCGGGGATACGGCATGCCAGATCTCTTCAAGGTCCGCCACCTCCACCGCCACGCCCCTGGCGCGGCCGAGGTCGGCGGCGGCCTGTTTGGCGAGCCGTGCGGAGACCCCGACGCGCAGGCCGCCGGTGGCGAGCTTTAGAAGCGCCCAGCGCCCGTCCGCATCCAGGGCGTCGAGCCAGCCTTCGATCAAGGCGGGCCCCTCCAGCCGACGCGCGGCGCCGAGGGCCTGGACGACATCGTGCAGATCCGGCGCCCGGTTGGCGCCGGGCTGTGTCGGCCAAAGCAGGGCGACGGTCTCGGCGAGATCGCCCACATAGTCGTAAGACCAGGCGAACAGCTGAGCATCAATCCGTTTCTCCACGACCTTGCGGATCATGGCGGGTTTGGCGGCGGCGAAGCTCAGAGCCCCGGTGAGGGCGGCGAGGGCCCAGCCCCGGTCAGGGTCTGGAGCCGAGGCGAGGTAGTCCGTCACCAGGACGAGCTTGGCGTTGCGCGAACTGGTGAAGGCGAGGCGGTCAAGGAGGGTCGCGAACGCGCGCATGGGCGGGACTTTAGAGCATCCCGACGTCGCGTCATCCTTGACGCCAGCCTCTGTCTCCCCTTGGGTGATAAAAACATAGAGGAGACCCGGGCCATGGCCTTCACCCCTTTCAACCTTTCCGGCAAGGTCGCCCTGGTCACCGGCGGCAATCGCGGCATCGGGTACGGCATGGCTGAGGCCCTGGCCCAGGCGGGCGCCTCGGTCATCATCTGGGGAAGCGGCGCGGAAGGGAACGCTGAGGCTGAGGCGCGGTTGAAAGCCTTCGGCGGTGCGGTGCTCAGCCAGACCGTGAACGTGGCGGACGAAGCCCAGGTGGTGGACGCCATGGCGGCGGCCAACGCCTGGCAAGGACGCCTCGATACCGTGGTGGCCAACGCCGGCATCGGCCGCGGGGCGCCGTCCTTCATAGAAATGACGACGAAAACCTATCGGGAGGTTTTGGCGGTCAACCTCGATGGGGTGTTCTTCACCTTCCGCGAAGCGTGCCGCCACATGGTCGAGCGGGCCAAAACCACCGGCGAACGCGGCGGCTCCATCGTCGGCGTCGCCTCCCTCGCCGCCATTGAAGGGGCGGCGCGCAACGAGGCCTACGCGGCCACAAAGGGCGCGGTGATCTCCATGATGAAATCCGTAGCGGTCGAGCATGCCCGGTACGGCATTCGCGCCAACGCCATTCTTCCGGGCTGGATCGCCACGGACATGACCGCGGGCGCCCAAGCCAACCACGCCTTCGCTGAGAAAGTGATCCCGCGCGTCCCGGCCCGTCGCTGGGGCGAGCCCGCCGATTTCGGGGGCATCGCCGTCTACCTCGCGTCGGACGCCTCGTCCTACCACTCCGGCGACACCTTCGTCATCGACGGCGGGTACGCGATTTTCTAGGCCAGCCCTCGGCGAAGCCCGTGTCGGCCCTCGAGGAAAGACCGTTATAAGGCGTTCTCGCCGCCTCGCCCGCGAGGGCGGACGCCTCAGACCCCAGGAGCGCCCATGTCCCTTCGTACCCCCCTTTGCGACATGCTCGGTATCGAACATCCCGTCCTCCTCGCCGGCATGGGCGGAGTGTCGTACGCCCCCCTCGCCGCCGCGGTCTCCAATGCCGGCGGGTACGGCGTCTTGGGTATGGCTGGGCGAACGCCTGAGGAGATCAGAACCGAGATGCGGGCGGTGAAGGCCGCCACAAGCCGTCCCTTCGGCGTCGACCTCCTGGCCGCAAGCCCTGAATCGCTGACGGCGAGCGTTGAGATCATCATCGCCGAAGGCGCCAGCGCCTTTATCGCCGGTCTCGGCGTCCCCATGCCCATCATGGCTCGACTGAAGGCGGCGGGACTGAAGGTCATGGTGGTGTGCGGCGCCGTCAAGCATGCGGTGAAGGCCGAGCAGGCAGGATGCGACGCTGTCATCTGTCAGGGCGCAGAGGGGGGCGGGCACACGGGCCTTGTGGGCACCATGCCCCTCGTCGCCCAGGCGGTATCGGCCGTCTCCATCCCTGTGGCGGCCGCTGGGGGGCTCCATGACGGTCGCGGTCTCGCCGCAGCCCTGGCCCTCGGGGCGCAGGCGGTCTGGATGGGCACGCGCTTCATCGCTGCAGCCGAAGCTCACGCTGGAGACCTCTACCGGCAGACCATCTTGGAGGCCACGGACGAGGACACCGTGCGCACCCGCTGCTATTCGGGCAAACCCATGCGGGTGAAGTCCAACGCTTACGTCAAAGACTGGGAGAGCCGACCCGCCGACATTCAGCCCTTCCCCATGCAGGCCATGACGTCCCTCAGGAACGGCGCCATGGGCGGCATCGGCGGCCAGATCGAAGGGCTTGATCCTGACAAGTCCTGCTTCGCCATGGGGCAGTCGGCCGGCGGCGTCCACGATGTCCGCCCCGCCGGCGAAATCGTGCGCTCCATCATGCAGGAGGCCCACGCGGCCATCGACGCCCTGGCGCGCCTCAACGCGGCCAGTCCGGAGGTGCGGTCCAGGGCGGCGGAATGAGACCAGGCGCCGTATCGGCGCCCACGCTTTCCCTCGCAGCGCGGCTGTTTGCGGCCGCATCAGTCTGCGCGCTGGTCTGCGGCGGCGCGGCTTGCACCCCTGCGGCGCTTGCCGTCGAGACCGGGACAATCATGACGCCGACGGCCCAGGCGCCCGACCGCAGAGCGGCGGCGGCGGATCTCGCTTACGTTTTGGGCGAGGCTCACGCCCTGCGGCAGGTCTGCGTTGGCGCGGACGACGGGGGCTGGCGGACGCGGATGGAGCGCATGCTCGAAATCGAAGCGGCCGATCCGGCCGAGCGCCGTCGCCTCACCAACCGCTTCAATGCGGGGTTCCTGGCGCAAAGAGCTCAGTTTCCCACCTGTAGCGATAAGGTCACAGCGGCGGAGCGGACGGTCGCGAGAAAGGGCCTCTATCTCTCGCGAAGGTTGTCCGCCCCCCCGCCCTGAGGGTATGTAGGCTTCGATCCGTTCGTGGGGCGTTCGACATAGGATCGCCCGGATTTTTCAAGTACCCTCCGGGCATGCAGACTATCCACCAGCTCTATCTGCAAAACCCCCTTTGGGTCTGGCTCGCCGTCGGTGCGGTTTTCCTGGCGACGGATATGGCCCTTGGGGTTGGGGTCCTTATCTGGCCCGGACTTGCTGCGGCGCTGGTCGGCCTCCTTAATCTCGTCGGCGTGCACCTTGGCCTTGGCCTGGAGGTGGTTGTGTTCGCTGTCCTGAGCGGGATTGGCCTCAGGCTCTCTCAGACCGGCGGGCTGAAGTTTGAGGCCTCGGTGCGGCCTAAGGCTGTGGCGCGCGCCACCACGGGACGGACCGCGGGCGCCGCCTCCGCCCCGGTTGTCGAGGGGGACGGGACGCGGGTGCGCGCCGCGATGAACGCTGACGCGGCGCAGAGGAAGGACGCTTGGGAAGGCGTCTCAGGGGACGCGGCGCCCGTGCGGGACCGCGTCGACCACGCCCGCATTCCCCTTCCGGTTCGCCCCGCGCACAGAACGGCCGCCGCCAAGGCCGGAGCGTCTGCGTCCGCACCGGGAGCGGCGTCACAGCGCTCGCCGGCAGACGGACGCAAACCGCTCACCTTCCGCCCGCCGGATCCCAACATCACGCCTCGACGCGCCCAGCCGCTCTATGTGGAAACCCGCGCGCCGGCCATGGCCATGCAGCTCGCCGGCCAGTCCGTCGGCGACGGGCGTGACGGTCTCCGCCGGGTCGTGGTGGCCTCCTCATCCGCGGCTCGTCTCATCGGACGCATTGGGAGGACCACCGCCGCGTTCGTGGACGGCTCCGGGGTGATCTGGATCGACGGTGGAGAGTGGCGAGCGGACGTTGACGAGGGCATGGACAGCCTGCCCAAGGACGCCCCCGTGCGCGTTCTCGGCGTGGGTGCGGACGGACGTCTACAGGTTCGCGGTCTGGGGGTTTGACCGGCCGCAGCGCCGCCGCGCGGCCCGACCAAAGGGGGGGCGGCGATGATCAGGCCTGAAAGCCTTCTTTGCCCAAGGCCGGAAGGGCTCTACTGCCCGCCGGGCGACTTCTACATCGATCCCGTCCGTCCCGTCGCCCGCGCCGTCATCACCCACGGCCACGCCGACCACGCTCGCGCCGGCCATGGCGCGGTTGCGGCGACGGCGGCGACCCTCGACATCATGGCGGCGCGATATGGCGAGGATTTCACCGCAAGCCGGCGCAGTCTCTCGTACGGGGAGCCCTTGGTGCGGGACGGCGTGGAACTCGTTCTTGAACCCGCCGGCCATGTCCTCGGCTCGGCGCAGGCGGTTCTGCGCTGGAAGGGTCTGACCATGGTGGTGTCGGGCGACTATAAGCGCCGACGCGATCCCACGTGCGCCCCGTTTGAGCCCACGCCCTGCCACGTCTTCGTCACCGAAGCGACCTTCGGCCTGCCGGTGTTTCGCCATCCGGACGACCGCGGCGAGATCGCCAAACTCCTGGCCTCTCTGGCGCTCTTTCCCGAGCGCGCCCACGTGGTCGGAGCGTACGCCTTGGGCAAGGCGCAGCGCATGATCCGCCTCATCCGTGAGGCGGGATACGACAGGACGATTTTTACCCACGGCGCCCTTCACCGTCTCAACGCCCTCTATGGCGAACACGGAATTGATCTTGGACCCGTCGCCCCGGCCGTGGAGGCGCGGGGTGCGCGATCAGGATTCGCTGGGGAGATTGTCCTCGCCCCACCCTCGGCCCTCAACGACCGATGGGCGCGTCGCTTCGCCGATCCCGTCACCGCCTTCGCCTCAGGATGGATGCGGGTCAGGGCCCGCGCCCGCCAGAGGGCGGTTGAACTGCCTCTGATCATCTCAGATCACGCCGATTGGGATGAGCTGACGCAGACCATCTCAGAGGTCCGGCCGGAAGCGCTTTGGATCACCCACGGCCGGGAGGAGGGGCTGCTGCGCTGGTGCGAACTCAACGGCGTCGCCGCCTCAGCCCTCGCCCTCGTGGGCTACGAAGACGAAGAGGGCGAAGCCGCCGTCGTCGCCGACCCGATCACGCCGCCGGCTCCGGACATGGAGCCCCGTTAAGGTCGGCGTTTTAAAACCCCATAAGCGTGGCGTAACGGTCCCGGTGAAAGGATTCGCCGCCAAACAGGGCCTCGCACACCCGCGCCCGTTTCAGGTAAAGGCCCGCGTCATGGGCGTCCGTCATGCCAATGCCGCCGTGCATCTGCACCATCTCATTGGTGACGAGGTGCAGGGTTTCTCCCGCCTTCGCCTTGGCCAGCGAACAGAGGGCGCGCACGTCGTTGGCGTTGCCGTCGATGGCGTCGAGGGCCGCTTCCACGCAAGAGCGCGTCATCTCAAGGGCGGTGAACATTTTGGCCGCGCGATGCTGTAAGGCCTGGAAGGTTCCGATCACCTGTCCGAACTGGGTGCGGGTCTTCAGATAATCGAGGGTGATGTCGAAGGCTTGGGCGGCGGAGCCGACCATTTCCGCGGCGAGGCCGGCCCGCGTTCGGTCCAGCACCTGCTCGAGCAGGTCAAAGCCCTGGTCGACGGCGCCGATAACCGCATCAGGGCCGACCGCGACGCTTGAGAACTCCAGGTCCGCCGCGCCGCGGCTATCCACCGTGCTGAGGCGTTTACGCTTCAGCCCTTCGGTGGACGCCGGAACGAGGAAAAGGGTGATACCCGCCTCGGCGCCCGCTTCGCCGGAGGTGCGAGCGGCCACGATGAAGAGGTCCGCCGCCGCACCGTCCACCACATAGACCTTTGATCCGGTAAGGGACCAACCGCTCGCCGTACGCGTCGCCTTGAGCGCCGTTCCCTGCGGATAGTGGTGCGGGCGCTCCTCTAGGGCCAAGGCTCCAACGATTTCCGCCGCGGCGATTTTCGGGAGCCATTGCGATTTTTGCGTCGCGTTTCCGCCAAGGGTGAGGGCGCTGGCCGTCGTCAGGGCGGTTGCGAGGAGGGGGGAGGCGACGAGGGTGCGCCCCGTCTCTTCGAGAATGAGGCCTAAGGAGCGAAATCCGAAGTCCGACCCGCCAAAGGCTTCAGGAATGAGAACGCCGGTCCAGCCCATCTCGCCCATCTCGCGCCAGGCTTCGGGATCAAACCCCAAGGGGGCGTACTGATCGCGCAGGCGGCGTAGGGCGGCCACCGGCGCCTTATCCCCCACCCACGCCTTGGCCGCATCCCGCAGCATCGTCTGTTCTTCGCTTAGAACCGCCATCCAGCTATCCTCCTTGTCGTCCCTACCGCTTTTATCGCGGCGCAGCCCATCCAACCGCGTGTTCGAGGCGGTCATCGCCCCAGAATACCTCGCCCCCAGGCGCACCTGACGCGCGGCGTACGAAGGTGGGGGCGCCAAAAACGCCTTTCTCCTGCGCCTCCCGGCCATTGGCGCGCAAGGCGTCCTTAATCTGCCCACCAACTGCGCCCGTCAGGGCCTCCTGCGGGTTCGCACCGGCGTCTTTCAGGAGCGGTTCCAAGGTCTTTGTGTCGGAAATGTCCCGATCGCGGCCGTAATAGGCGGCAAAGACGCTGCGGCTGAACTCCGCCCCCCACCCTCGCCCCGCGCCAAATAGGGCGAGGCGGGACGCAAGCAGCGTGCGCCTGGGGAAGATCGCCGGCCTTCGGAACGGCAGCATGTCCCGCTGGCAAATCCGCTCCAGATCGCGCCAGAGGTACCGTTCCGGGGGGAACGGATCCGCGGCCGGCGCCAGGAAAGGCCGCCAGACCACTTTCAACCCCCGAAGACCGGCAAGCCGCTCCACCCGCCAGGCCGAGGGATAGGCGTAGGGGGCGCTGAAGTCGTACCAGAACTCCAGCTCCATCCCCGTCGCTCGCCGCCGCCGCGCCTATTGGTGGTCCATCAAGCCAAGCACGCGCTTGGCGATCACATTCAGGTTCACTTCCGAGGTGCCCCCCTCAATGGAATTGCCTTTGGAGCGAAGCCATGCGCGGGTCTCTCGCAGGCCTTCGGGCGTGAAACCCTCGCCGTCCCATCCTAGCCCCTGGGTTCCGAGGGCCTCGACCATGAGTTCGCACTTGGCCTGATTAAGGCTTGCGGCGGCGTACTTGATGATGGAGACGGCCGGAGAGGGGCCCTTTGAAGCCTTGGACTCAGCCTCGGCGCGGCGAACCGTGAGGGAAAACGCCTTGGCGTCCATCTTATGGGCCGCGATGCGGGCGCGCAGGTCGCGGTCGGCGATGGCGCCGCCCTCCACGCCCACATAGGTCTTAGCCGCCTCTTCGATCTCAAGGCCGGCGCCGCCCCCGAACCCGCCGGCGGAAATGTTCTGGCGTTCGTACTGCAGCAGGCGCTTGGCGATGTCCCACCCGCCGTTAAGGCGTCCCACAAGCTGGTTCTTCGGCACGACCACATTGTCGAAGAAGGTCTCGCAGAAGGGCGAGGATCCCGAGATCAACTTGATGGGACGCGCCTCCACCCCGGGGGTGGTCATGTCGAACAGGACGAAGGAAATGCCTTCGTGCTTCTTGCTCGCGTCGGTGCGCACAAGGCAGAAAATCCAGTCGGCCTGATCGGCGTAGCTCGTCCAAACCTTCTGACCATTGATGAGGAAGTGGTCGCCCCGGTCCTCGGCCCGGGTCTGCAGGCCGGCGAGATCCGAGCCCGCTCCGGGCTCGGAGTAGCCCTGGCACCAGCGGACCTCCCCTCGCACGATAGGCGGGAGAAAGCGCAGCTTCTGCTCCTCTGTGGCGTATTCCATCAGCACCGGACCCAGCATCCAGACGCCGAAGCTCATGAGCGCCGGGCGCGCGCCCATGCGGGCGAGCTCCTGGGAGAGAACCCGCGCCTCCTCCCCGGTCAGTCCTCCCCCGCCATAGGCCGTGGGCCAAGTCGGCGCGGTCCATCCGCGTTGCGCCATTCGGTCAAGCCAGAGTTTCGCGTCCGGGTTCGGCCATCGCGCCTGGCGACCGCCCCAGGGCGCCTCGTCCTCGCCCATGGGGGCGTGAAGGGAGGGGGGATAGTTGGCTTCAAGCCACGCTCTTGTCTCTGTGCGGAAGGTTTCTAGGTCGGACACGGCGCACCTCGGATTGTAGAGGCCCCTATCCTAGCGTGGATTGAACGCCGCCTCCAAGGCGCTCCGCAAGGCGGGGCGAAATCAGGGCGCAGGAGCTCCCCTGCAGGGTTAAGGCTTGATTAACCTCTCTCGCCCCATGCTCGGATGGATAAGGCGTTTCGTCCACAGAGACGTTACCGTCCCGCTAAATATAGTGGCGACGATCCGTTTACACGCTAGGAATGGACGGCTAGCGTTCGCGTTAAAGCGCACGGCGGGGTGATTCAGGGCGTCTAGCCAACGGAACCTCGGGGCGGAACTTGGGTGGGGGCATGACGTCGGCGAGTCCATGGAGTGTCAAGGGCATCGATCCCAAAGCCCGAGAGTTGGCTAAGGATCTGGCTCGCCGCTCAGGTATGACCCTGGGCGAATGGCTCAATCAGATGATCATCGACGGCGAAGCGGAAGCGCCTCCTGTCGAGCCCGGTTACCGCGGCGTTCCGGCTCGCGACTACGCCCCCGCCGCAGACCCCTTGCGCGGAGGCGGGGCCCGCTCGCCCGACATGGAAGGTCTTCGCCAGATCGTCGATCAGCTCACGGTGAGGATCGAGGCGGCTGAGCAACGCTCAACCCTCGCCATCTCCGGCGTCGATCAGTCGGTCATGGGCGTCCTTTCGCGTCTGGAGGCCGTTGAGCGGGATCAGAGCGCCGTCGCCGCCCGCTTCGACGTGGCGTTCGACGAACTTGTGCACGCCCAGGACGGCGCCTCAGCCGACATTCGTCGGCTCTCAGACGCCGCAATAGCGCGCGAGGCGGAGGCCCGCGACGCCGTCGCGGCCATCCGCGACGATGTCCGCCGGGTCGCCGAGCGCGTCGACCGCGTGGCGGGCGGCCATGTGGATCCGGCTTCGGGGGTCATGGACGCTGTGGTCTCCAGGATCGCCGGCCGCCTTGAAGAGGCCGAGCAGCGTACGGCCGAAGCCGTCAAGAGTCTTGAGGCGTCCTTTTCTGAGCTCGACGCCCGCCTTCGCGCCTCCGAGGCGTCCTCGTCGGCGGCGGTCGACGGCGCCGAGCGGCGGTTTGAGGGCTTAGCGGCGGACCTCGCGGCGCGGGTCGAAGCCTCCAGGACCGAACTCGCTGAGCGCTTGCGTGAACTTGCGGCCAGCCGTGTGGACAAGGTTGAGGCCGGCATTCAGGCCTTGCAGACCCAGGTGGAGGCGCGTGAGCGCCGCTCAGCCCAGGCCCTGGACCGCATGGGCCGCGAGGTCATGCGCATCGCCTCGTCCTTGTCCGACCGCGTGGCGCGTGCGGAGATCACAAGCGCTGAGGCGGTGGACCGGATCAGCGGGGATGTGGCCCGCCTCTCCGGCGTGCTTGACCAGAAGTTCGCGCAGCAGGAGGCCGTTCAGGCGGAAGCCCTTGAACGTCTCGGCGGCGAGATCTCGCGTATTGCGGAGAAGCTCACCGAGCGCATCACCCACGCGGAGCGTCGCTCGGCCCAGTCCGTCGATGACGTGGGCCAGCAACTTGGCCGCCTGTCGGAACGTCTCAGTCAGCGCCTTGACCAGTCGCATTCCGAGCTCTCGGAGCGTCTGCGCCAGAGCGAGGCGCGGACCAGCCGGTTCATCGAAGAAGGGCAAAGCGCCATCGGCGCACGCCTCACCGAGACGCAGCGCCGCGCCGACGACGAAGCCGCTTCGCCCGCGCCGGCCCCGACGACGGACGGGGGCGACACGGTGTTCTCCTTTGACTGCGATCTGACCCCAGCCGGCGCCGCGGCAGACTCGATCCCGACCTCGTCCGCCTTTGCGGCCGATCCTTTTGAGGACGTGGATCCCTTCGAGCTCGACCCCTTCGCCGACGATCCGTTTTCAGAACCGGCGCACGCCTCAAGGGCGCCGAGCCCTCTGAGGGCGTCGGCCCCGACCCTTGCCGACCACGCCGGGGCGGCGGAGACCGAAGCTGAATTTGCGCCCTTGAGGTCGTTTCCGTCCATGGGGCGACAGGCGCACAGCCCGCAGAGCCAAGCCCGTGTCGACGCCCAGGAGGACGACGTTCGCCCCGAGGGCTTGTCTGATGACGCCGCGCCGGCGCATCAGGGGCATGAAGACTTCCTCCACGGGTTTGACGATGAGCCTGCGTTCACCCTTGAGCCGGAAGCGGCGTTGGGCGCGCACGACGCCGCATCATCCTCCGACCTGCGCGCCCATACCAAGGCGTCGTCGTCCGATGGTCCGCCTGAAGGCGGCGATCCTGCGCCGCTCACCACCCGGGAGATTCTTGAGCGGGCGCGGGCCGCCGCCCGCCAGGCGTCGGAGCGCCCGGACCTGCGCCTGCGTCGTGGCGGCGAGGCTGCGCCCAAGGGATCGGTTCCGGCGCCGCCTTTGGACGCCAAGGGCTCGAAGGGCTTTGGCTTTCCCTTCGGCAAGAAGAAGAAGAAGGAAGGGGTGACCGTCCGCACTGCTCTCCTCGCCTCGGGGACCGCGGCGGCCCTGGCGGTAACGGGCGCGGGCGCTCTGCTGTTGGTCAACTCCGAGATGGCCGCGCCTTCAGATCGGCAGCCGAACCATTTCGGCGTCGCCCCGACGGCGGCGTTGAACCTTCCCGGCGACGGCGCTGCGCCGACGGCGGTCCATGCCGCCGCTCCCTCAGCCGCGCCGGACGCCTCGGCGCCGCAAGCTCAGGGCCAGCCCCAGGTTCAGGTCCAGGGTCAGGTCCAGGCGGCCGTCGCCTTGGCGCCTTCGCCAAGCGCCCCGGCGCCGACGCCAGCCGCCGAAGCCGCCGTCCCAGCGGACGTCCCTGCCGCTTCAGGAGCGGCAAGTTCAGACGACGCCGCTAAGGCTCTCTACTCGGCGGGGGTCCGACGGATTTCCGGAGATGATTTTGGCGGCGTGGACGCCCTGAAGAAGGCGGCCAACCTCGGCTACGCTCCAGCCCAGTTTTACCTGGCCAAACTCTATGAGACCGGCGGAGCGGGTCTGGCTAAGGACATGGCGTCCGCCCGTCGCTGGACGGAGCGGGCCGCGGCCGCCGGAGATCCGGCGGCCATGCACAATCTCGGCCTCTATTTCTATCAGGGGGACGGCGGGACGCAGGACGCCGCTCAAGCGGCGGAATGGTTCAAGCGTGCGGCGCTCTTGGGCGTCCGCGATAGCCAGTACAATCTCGCACTCCTCTACTCCAAAGGTTACGGCGTGCCGCAGAACCTGACCGAGGCTTATAAGTGGTATCTTGTCGCCGCGATCTCGGGCGACGACGGGGCGAAGGCCGCGGCCCGCGCCATTCGCCCCCAGCTCTCCCCTGACGCCCAGTCGGCCGCCGAGCGGGCGGCGGCGGCGTTCAAGGCTCAAACCCAGGCGGCGAGCCGAGCGACCTTGGCGTCCAACGTTCCCTGAGACGCGCCGGCCCTAGGCGGGCGAGCAGACGGCGTTAGGTTGGCGGCTGTCCTGTGGCAGCCGGATGCGCGCCCAGGGGCGGCGCCGGCGCAGCGGGAGTGACCGGCGTCAACTGCTCGGTCTGAGCGGCGTCGTCCTCCTCGTCCTGCGCCTCAACCTTTTTTTGCGAGCGCGCAAGCACCGCTTCAGCCTCCTCCCGGGCGAGCTTGCGGACCTCGGTTTCGTCTAGAGTGGGCGACGGCGTCAGGATGGGTTTGGCCGAAGCCACAGGGATCACCGCCGGCACGATGGGGCCGGCGTCCTCGCCTTGGCTATTGGCTTGGGTGACCCCGTGGCTGACGCCCAGGGCGGCCCCGGCCGCGGCGGCCAGACCAAGGACGCACGCGGCGGCAAGAACGGCTTGTCTTGGCATGGGCTGCATCATCTTAGCCTATCGCGCCAAACCCGGTCTAGGAAGGCGTCTAACCCCAGGTATCGACCGAACCCTTTCGACGGGCCGGACGCACGCCAGGCGCGACGGCGGCGGCGGGCGGTATTTTTTCCAGAGGCGCGCCGAAGAGAAACCCCTGACCCATGTCGACGCCAATTTCCCTGAGGGCGTCGGCGGTGGATTGACACTCCACCATCTCGGCGATGGTGAGAACGTGCAATTCGCGGCACAAGGCCGTCAGGTGACGCACCACCACCCCGTCCCGATTGCCCCCGCTCAGCTCGCGAACGTACTGTCCGTCGATCTTCACCACATCCACCGTCAAGTGCCGCAGGTAGGATAGGGAGGCGGCGCCCGCTCCAAAATCGTCAATACAGACCTCGAACCCGGCGCGCCGTAGACGCTGAATGCGCTCGTCTGCGAGGTCGAGGTTGGCCAGGGCCGAGCTCTCAGTAATTTCGAACATCAAACGGCGCTTGAGACGCGCGTCTGCGCCCACCAGCTCAAGAACGCGGTCGAGGAATTTGGGCCGAAGGAACGAGCGGCCCGACACATTGACGGCGATCCGAACCTCAGGGCCTTGCATCCGCAGGGTCTTGACGACCATCTCGATGGCCGCGAGGTCGAAGGTGTCGATGAGGTCAAGCTCTTCGGCCATGCGTATGGTTTCGAAGGGGCCTTGCCCGTCGGCAAATCGGGCCAGGGCCTCGTAGTGGTTGACCTCCAGGGTCGTGAGCTCGACGATGGGTTGGTACACCAGGGTGAACTGCCGCCTATTGACCATTTCTGTGAAATTCTTCGCCTGGCGAAGGGTCCCGTCCAGACCCTCCTTGAACACGCCTGCCGCCGCGTCTTCGCTCGCGATGCCGCCCTTCAAGAATCGATCCAAGGTGAAACGCAGCGCCCTTAAGCTCTGGGCGGTGTCGGCCCCTCCGAGGGCGACGATGGCCGCCTCCGCCTCGATGGCGACGCCGGCGTCGGCGGCGGCGAGCCTGAGGCGCTCCACAAGGGTGTCCGTTCCGTCCGGCTTTTCGCGGACAATGGCGAACCTTTCGTCCTCAAGGCGCGTCGCTGCGCCTTTGAGGGCTTCGGCGCGCAGGACGTCCGAGATGCCGCCCACGGCGGTATCGGCCTCGGCCTTGGTGAGCTTGCTGATGGCCTTGGTGAGGCCCCCGACCTCCACCAGCGCCAGCTCCACATCGAGGCCGGAATCCCGCGCGCCGGCGAGGAGCTTGCCTACGGCCTGGTCGAACTCGGCGCGATTGAGAAGACCCGTCTCCTCAAAATTCCCCGGTCCGTCGGCGCTGAGGGACAGGGCGCAGGAAATATTGGGCGCTAGTTGCGGCAGACTGCAGGCGTAGACGTTGGCGTAACGGGGCGCGCGTCCAGGCACATCCTTAAGGCGACAGCGCACCGGGCCTTTTCTAAGGGCGCCGGCGGCCGCGCGGATGAGGGCGGCGAAGACGCCCTGGTCCGAAGGATCGAAAAGCTCGTGCGAGGGAAGGTGGGTCAATGACCCTTCTCTGCCTGTCACCTTGCGCGTCGCGCCGACGGCCAGGGTGATCAGTCCCGCCTGATCAACCTCGAACAGCAGGTCGGCGGTCGCGAAGGCGAAACCGAGAAACCGCAGCCCTCCTCCCGATTTCGACATGTCTAGCCGCCTCCCGAAGGAGACCGAGGTACGTGAAACGCCTTAAGAGATCGTGGCCAAAGCCGTGATAGGTGGAGCCGGCGCTTGACTTTAGGGGCGAATGCGCAGAAGACCACGCCAGCTTGGCGCTGGAGACGGCGCGCGGAGGGCTGCGTGAAGGGGCGTCCATTGGACCGTCCAGCCCGCTCCTCGCTCTTCCAAGCCTCATAGCGCGCCCGGTTCACGCAGGCGCATCCCGAAAATAATCCGCCCCCGGCGCCGGCCTTAAAGGACTGAGCGCCCCCGGCGGCGTGGCGGCCGGGTCCGCCTGAAAGTTTTTCCTTTTGACCTCGTTTGATGATTTCGGCCTTTCATCGCCGATCCTTAAAGCTCTTCACGCCAAGGGCTACACCACCCCCACTCCCATTCAGGCGCGGGCGATCCCGCCGTTGATGAAGGGCGCCGACCTCCTGGGGGTCGCCCAGACCGGGACGGGCAAGACCGCCGCCTTCGCCCTACCGATCCTTCACGCCCTTTCTTTGTCGCGTAAGCCCGCCGGGCCCAAGCGCTGCCGCGTCCTGGTCCTTTCCCCAACCCGCGAGCTGGCCACCCAGATCGCCGAAAGCTTCCGCGCCTACGGCGCCGCCCAGGGCGTCTCGGTGATGACGGTCTTCGGGGGCGTCAAGTACGGCGCCCAGATCAAGACCCTTGCGGGCGGCGTCGACGTTCTCGTCGCCACGCCCGGCCGCCTCATCGATCATATGCAAGAGCGGCACGTGGATCTTTCCGCAGTGGAGCATTTCGTCCTCGACGAGGCGGATCAGATGCTAGACCTCGGATTTTTCCAGCCAATCCGCAAGATCGTCGCGCGCCTGCCCCAGAAGCGCCAGAACCTCTTCTTCTCGGCCACCATGCCGAAGGAAATCCTGGCCCTGGCGTCCGACCTTCTCACCAATCCGGTGGAGGTCTCCGTGACGCCGCCCGCCACAACGGTGGACCGGGTGGCCCAAAAGGTTCTTTTCGTCGAGACTGCGCGCAAGCGGGTGCTCTTGGCGGAACTCTACGCCGACGCGTCCCTCTCCCGGACCATCGTCTTCACCCGGACCAAGCGCGGCGCCGACCGGGTGGCTAAACATCTTGACCACTGCGGCGTGGAGTGCGCCTCCATCCATGGCGATAAAAGCCAGGCGCAGCGCGAGAAGGCCCTGGCGGCGTTCAAATCGGGCAAATTGCGCGCCCTCGTCGCTACCGATATCGCCGCCCGCGGCATTGACGTGTCCGACGTGACCCACGTCATCAACTTCGAACTGCCCAACGTTCCGGAAAGCTACGTTCACCGTATCGGTCGCACCGCGCGTGCGGGGGCCAAAGGTCAGGCGATCAGCCTCGTAGGCGAGGATGAGCGTAATCTCCTGAAGGACATTCAGAAGACCACGCGCCAGACCATCCCTGCGTTCGATCGGCGCAACGACGCCTATCTGGCTCAGGCCCAGGCCGCGCAGGCCCATCTGAATTTCCCCGCCCCGGGCGAGGATCACGGCTCGGGCGGTCCGCGTGGCCGGTCCCTGTCCCCGACCTCCCGCGGGCGTCAGGGCCGCCCCGACAGCATCGAGCGCACCCATCCGGTGGCCCGGGCGGATAAGTATGAGCCTCTTCGCGAAGCCGGCGCACGACCCGACGCGGCGCCTAAACGGCGCAACCGCAACCGCAGGCGCCCCGCAGGCGCTAGCGCCAACCCAGGCGCGGCGCGCCAGGGTTCCGGCGCGGCTCCCCGCTGACGCCTGTGGCGCCGGACGACGACGAGGATCTGCCCTCGGGGACGATCTTCGCCTTTGTCCTGCCTGCGCAGGTCGACGGCGTTCGTCTGGATAAAGCCCTGGCGGACGTCGCGGCGCTCGAGTTCGGTCCCGGTCTTTCCCGGGCCCGCATCAAAGCCCTCATGGACGCCGGCGGGGTCTGCGTCGACGGCGCTCGGGTTCACGACGCCTCACAGCGGGCGCGGGCGGGGGCGGTGTGCAGGATCAACGCGCCCGCGCCAGCGGCGGCGGAGCCTCAAGCCGAGGCTATCGCCCTGGGCGTTCTCTTTGAGGACGAGCACCTTATCGTCGTGGACAAGCCGGCGGGGATGGCCGCCCATCCCGCGCCCGGAACCCCGGGCGGAACCCTCGTCAACGCTCTCCTGCACCATTGTGGGCCGAGTCTTTCAGGGATCGGCGGCGTGGCGCGGCCCGGCATCGTGCACCGCTTGGACAAGGATACGTCCGGGGTCATGGTGGCGGCGAAAACCGACCTCGCCCACCAGGGTCTTTCCGCCCTTTTCTCCCGTCATGACATCACCCGACGCTACCTCGCCCTCGTGCGCGGCGCGCCTGACCCGGCGCGCGGGCGCATCGCAACGCAGCTCGGCCGGGCCCGGTTTGATCGACAACGTATGGCCGTGCTCAACGCCGGCGGACGCCAAGCCGTCACCCACTACGAGACGCGCAAGACCTTCTTCGCCACGGACAAGGCCGGCGCGCGGCCCCTCGCGGCCCTGGTCTCCTGCACCCTCGAGACGGGTCGAACCCATCAGATCCGCGTGCATCTCGCCCACAAGGGCGCGCCAGTTCTGGGAGATTCTCTTTATGGATCAAGCCCTCCGGCTCAGGCTGTGCGCGAGGCCATGGCTGACGCCAACCTGACGCGGCAGGCCCTGCACGCAAGCCTTCTCGGGTTCGTCCACCCGGTGACCGGCGAAGCCTTGCGATTTGAAACGGCTCCGCCCGCCGACATGTCCGCCCTAGAATCCAACCTCGCTAGTCGGTTTTTTGCAGCCCTTGGACAATTTGGCTCTTAAAGCGGCAACAACATGGGATTATATCGTTACGGCATAGGGCGGGACGCCGCGCTCCCACCGACCTTAATCTCCTCGGCATCAACCCTGGAGACCCCCGGCCGGGCGACGCCTCAATCGAGTTGCATCGAGGGGATTGAATATGGCCATGAATGCGCTGGCGACGATTTCGCCGGATGGCGGACTTTCTCGGTATCTTACGGAAATCCGCAAGTTTCCTATGCTGACCAAGGATGAGGAGTACATGCTCGCCAAGCGGTGGCGCGAGCATGAGGATGCCGAGGCGGCCCATCGTCTGGTGACCTCCCACCTGCGCCTCGTGGCGAAAATCGCCATGGGGTACCGCGGGTACGGCCTGCCCATCGGAGAGGTGATTTCCGAGGGCAACGTGGGTCTCATGCAGGCGGTGAAGAAGTTCGAACCCGAACGGGGCTTCCGCCTAGCCACCTACGCCATGTGGTGGATTCGCGCCTCCATTCAGGAATACATCCTACGCTCCTGGTCCCTCGTGAAGATGGGAACGACGGCGGCGCAGAAAAAGCTGTTCTTCAATCTTCGCAAGGCCAAGAGCGAAATCTCCGCCTTCGAGGAAGGGGACCTGCATCCGGACGCTGTGGCGCACATCGCAACGCGTCTGGGCGTGACCAACGACGACGTCATCTCCATGAACCGGCGTCTTTCGGGTCCGGACAGCTCGCTGAACTCGCCTCTCCGCTCCGACAGCGAAAGCGAATGGCAGGACTGGCTGGCCGACGACAACGCCGTTAGCGCCGAGACCCATGTGGCCGAGACCGAGGAATATGGACAGCGCATGGGGCTTCTTTCTGAAGCCATGACGGGACTGACGGATCGCGAGCGCCACATCATCACCGAGCGGCGGCTCAAGGATAATCCGACCACCCTTGAGGACTTGGCGAGCGAGTATGGCGTCAGCCGTGAACGGGTGCGCCAGATCGAGGTCCGCGCCTTTGAAAAGCTGCAGAAGGCTATGAAGGCGGCCGCTGTCGAGCGTCACCTCATCGAAGCCTAGGCGTCTGGATCGTCGCAGGCGCGGGCCTGGAGGCTCGACGCATGGGCGCGGCTGCTCTAAAGCCCGCCCATGACGACCCCCTCCGCTCTGCTTCAGGTTATGATCGCCGCCGCCCGAAAGGCGGGACGGCGCTTGGTGCGCGACTTCGGTGAAGTCGGCGAACTTCAGGTTTCCCGAAAGGGTCCCGCCGACTTCGTCAGCGCGGCTGACCTGAAGGCTGAGCAAACCCTCTTTGAAGAGCTCTCCAAGGTCCGCCCAGGCTATGGCTTCCTGGGCGAAGAGCGCGGGATGATCGAGGGCACCGACAAGACCCACCGCTGGATCGTAGATCCCCTGGACGGGACCACCAACTTCCTCCACGCCATCCCGCATTTTGCGGTGAACGTCGCCCTGGAGCGCGACGGCGAGATCGTGGCGGGCGTCACCCACAATCCCGTCACCAACGACACCTATTGGGCGGAGCGGGGCAAGGGCGCCTTCCTGAACCAGGAAAAGCGCTTGCGCGTCGCCGCGCGAAAGCGCCTTGAGGAGGCGGTTCTGGCCACCGGCATCCCCTTTGCGGGACGCCCCGGCCATGCGCCTTTTCTGCGCGAACTGCATCAGATCAGCCAAAGGGTCGCCGGGGTCCGCCGGTTCGGATCCGCCGCCCTGGATCTTGCATGGGTCGCCGCTGGCCGGTTCGATGGGTTCTGGGAGCGTAATCTTCAGCCCTGGGATACGGCGGCCGGCGTCTTGATGGTCCTTGAGGCGGGTGGAACCGTTTCCTCCGCCGACGGTTTGGCTTTTGGACTGGACGAGGGGTCCGTGTGCGCCGGCAATCAGGACATACACCTTCTCACGGTGGAGCGGCTGAAAGCGGCGTCATAGCAACGGGATAAACGCGCCCTTAACGCATCCCCTCCAGGGTCTGTCCAACCCCGGAGTTTGACTTTCCCAAAATGACAGTCGAACGAACCCTTCATCATTTCACCCTCGATCCCTTCTCGCGTCAGGCCCGGTTGGCGTTGATGGAGAAGCGCCTCCCTTTCAAAGAGGTGATAGAGCGGTATTGGGAGCGGCCTGAGGGCCTCGGCGCCCTCAATCCCTCTGGCGTCCCGCCGGTTCTCGTGGAGGCCGAAGGCCGCTCCGTGCTCGTGGTCTGCGAGGCGCGGGCGGTCTTGGAGCATCTTGAAGAACGCTATCCTGAGCGTTCGCTTCTGGCCCGAGACGCGGCGGGGCGCGCGGAGGCCCGGCGCTGGCAGCAATGGTTTGACCGCAAGTTCGACTACGAGGTCAACGGACTGATTCTCCACGAAAAGATGGAGAAGCGTCTTCTGGGCCTCGGGGCGCCGGATCTCGCCGCCCTTAGGCGCGGCCGAGAGATGCTCCGCCAGCATTTCGCCGTCCTCGAAGCGACCCTTGAGGCGCGCAATTGGCTGGCGGGAGACAGCTTCGGCCTAGGCGACATTGCAGCGGCGGCGCACATCTCTGTGGTCGACTACATGGGCGAGGTCCCGTGGGAGGACTTCCGCATGGTCCGCACGTGGTACGCCAAGGTTAAAAGTCGCCCCTCATTCCGGCCGCTCCTCGCCGATCGCCAGCCGGGCCTTCCGCCGTCCGCCCATTACGACGATCTTGACTTCTAATCCGGCGCCGACGCGCGGCCAGGGCGGTTGACCCCGTCCCGGTATTCTGGAAGCTGACCTGAACCGCCGCGCCGTCCATGGTCCTGTCGGCGGTTGGGAGGTCGGTATGAAAAGGCTCGACGGACGCGTAGCCCTGGTCACAGGCGCGGCGAGCGGCATAGGGCGGGCCTCCGCCCTCCTCTTCGCAGCCGAAGGCGCCGCCGTCCTCGCCTTCGACCGCGACGAGGGCGTGATGCAGACGGCTAAGCACATTAGCGACGGCGGGGGACGGGTCCTGCCCATGGTGGGGGACGCCGGATCGGAGGCGGACGTGGCCATGGCCGTGGAGGGGGCCCTGGACGCGTTCGGCGCCCTGAATGTGGCCTTCGCCAACGCAGGCGTTTCCGGGGGCTTGACGTCCCTGATGGAACAGACCCCGGACGGCTGGATGAACCTTCTGCGGGTCAACCTTGTGGGGCCTTTTCTCATGATCAAGCACGCTGGGGCGGTGATGAGCAAAGCCGGCTCGGGATCCTTGATCTGCACCGCCTCCGTGGCCGCCCTGCGGTCAGGAGCGGGCGGCTCGCCCTACAGCGCCTCCAAGGCCGGCGTGGTGAGCCTGGTGCAGACCGCCGCTCAGCAGTTGGCCGGCACCGGCGTCCGGGTCAACGCCATCTGTCCGGGTTTAATTGAAACCGGAATGACCGCACCCCTGTTCGATCGAGCGCGCAGTCGGGGGACGGAAGAGAAGCTTGGCCAGCTCAATCCCCTCAAACGGGCGGGTCGGCCAGAGGAAATAGCCCGCGCGGCCCTTTTTCTCGCCTCCGACGAGGCCTCCTACGTTAATGGTCACGCCCTGGTGGTCGATGGAGGGCTCTCAAGCTCGCACCCCGTAGCTAGGCCCGGGGCCCTGTCCTGACGGGATTGCCTTTGACCTTGCGGCCAATCCGTCCAAAGCTCGGCTGATGGCCGCACCGCTCTCCCGCAAGCTTGCCCTGGTCACCGGAGCGTCCTCGGGCATCGGTGCGGCCTTCGCTGAACTTTACGCCGCTCGAGGATATGACCTGGCGCTGGTGGCTCGCCGCACGGATCGTCTTGAAGCCCTGGCGCAAAGCCTCAAAGACCGCCGGGGCGTGGAAGCCTACGCCATTCCTGTCGATCTCGCCCGGCCGGACGCCGAGCAATCGGTGTTCGCCGCCCTGGGATCGGTTGGGCGGTCCGTGGACATCCTCGTCAATAATGCCGGCTTCGGCGTGCCGAAAACCTTCGTTGCGACGCCTTGGACCGCGCAGCGGGACTTCCTCATGACCCTTGCGGTCACCCCTTGCGCCCTAGCCTACGGCGTCATTCCCGGCATGATCCAAGCTGGCGGCGGAGGGATCATCAACGTCGCCTCCATCGCCGCCTTCTCGCCGGGCGTCGGCGGCAACACCCTCTATCCGGGCGTCAAGAGCCTGATGGTCAAGTTCAGCGAAGCGCTGGATGCGGAGTATCGCGAGAAGGGCGTTCGCATCACCGCCCTCTGCCCCGGCTCCACCAAGACGGCCTTCGCCGCAGAAGCCGGTATACAGGCTGTCGTGGACAAGGCCCCCCGACTTCTGTCCCAAACCGCCGAGGCGGTGGCCCTCGCCGGAGCGGACGGCAACGACCGGGGTCGTCTGCTCGTCATCCCCGGCTGGCACAACAAACTCGCCGTCGCCTTGATGCGAAGCCTGCCGCACGGCCTCGTCCGGGCCGTCGTCAACGCCGGCGCCGCGCCCTATCGATTGGAGACCTAGCCTATGGCTCAGCATTACGATGTCGTGATCGTCGGGTCCGGAGCCGGGGGCGGGACCCTCGCTCAGAGTCTCGCCGCCACCGGCAAGTCTATCCTCATCCTAGAGCGGGGCGAACACCTGCCGCGGGAGGCGGACAACTGGAACTCCAAGGCGGTGTTCATCCAGAACAAATATCGCGCCACCGAGCGCTGGTACGACAAGAAGGGCAAACCTTTCCATCCCAACATCCACTACTGGGTGGGAGGCAACACCAGTTTCTACGGCGCGGCCCTCATGCGTCTGCGGGAGGGCGACTTCACGGCGGTCCATCATGCCGGAGGCCTGTCTCCCGCCTGGCCCATCGCCTATCAGGACCTCAAGCCCTACTATGACCAGGCTGAGCGCCTTTGGAAGGTCCACGGCAAACGCGGCGTCGATCCGGCGGAGGCGCCGGGCGACCCTGACTACGCCTACCCCGCCATCCCCAACGACCCCGGCGTGGAGCGACTGAAGACCCATTTTGAAGCCTTGGGCTGGAAACCCTTCTCCCTCCCCCTCGGGGTCGACCGGGAAGAGGGCCGGCCCCTCACAACGCCCTGCATCAAATGTCAGACCTGCGGCGGCTACCCTTGCCTGCTCAAAGCCAAGAGCGACGCGCGCACCATCGCCGTAGAACCCGCCATGGCCCACCCCAACGTCACCCTGCTCACGGGGCGAAAGGTCATCAGCCTCGAAACCGATGCTTCCGGCAAACGCGTCACCGGCGTCGTCAGCATCAGCGCCGAAGGCCGGGAGACATGGACGGGCGATCTTGTGGTCCTCGCCGCTGGAGCGGTGAACACCGCTCTCATTCTTCTCGGCTCCGCCAACAGCGCCCATCCCCAGGGCTTGGCCAACGGCTCGGATCAAGTGGGGCGCAACTACGTCTTCCACACCCTCACCGCCATGGTCTCCCTGACCCTGGAGAAACTGGACGCGCCTTTTCCCAAGACCCTGGCCGTCAACGATTTTTACTGGCGCGACCCCCGCGGCGGGTTCGATTACCCCATGGGGCATATCCAGCTCCTGGAGTACATGTCGGCCCAGACCCTAGAAGGGCAGATCTCAGAGTATCTGCCGCCCTTCCTCGCACCGGGCCCCGCCTTTGAAGCCGTGGCCGAGCGCCTGCTGAGCTTTCTGGTCATCTCCGAGGACCTCCCGGATCCCAACAACCGGGTGCGCCTCGGGCTCGACGGCCGCATCACCGTTGACTACGCCCACAATAATCTTGAGGGGCACGAACGGCTGGTGAAGACCCTCCAGTCCGCCCTCGACGGGTTCGTCAGCCACACCCATCCCATCACTCAGCACCACCTGGAGTTCTCCTCGCTCCTGCCCCTTTACGGCACAGCCCACCAGGCGGGGACCGTCAGGTTCGGCGACGACCCCCGGTCCTCCGTCCTCGATCCTTGGTGCAAGGCCCACGAACTCGACAATCTCTACGTTGTCGATACGGGCTTTTTCGTCACCTCGTCGGCGGTGAACCCCACCTTGACGGTGGTCGCCAACGCCCTGCGCGTCGCCGACCACCTCAAAGAGCGCCTCGGCGCGCGCGACGCGCCCCATGCGCCTCAGTCATCAAACTGAGCATTTTCCGCGCCATGGTGCCGGCCCAGGGTTGGTGAGGGAGGAGCGCACCCATGCAAAAGACCTTAGCGGCGAAAGCCCCGGTCGTCCTGAGGGGGCGCATGCTCCGCGATCGAGCCGCGTCAGCCCTGGCGGGCGTCGCCGCTCTTTTGAGCGCCGCAGCGGCCCATGCCGCGCCGGTTCTTATGATTTCCATCGACGGGTTGCGGCCCGCAGACGTCCTGGAGGCGGACAAGCGCGGCGTAAAGGTTCCAACGCTCCAGAGCCTGGTGCGCCACGGCGCCTACGCCACGGACGTGGTCAATGAAATCCCCACGGTGACCTATCCCAACCACACGACGCTGATCACGGGCGTCAGACCCGATGTGCACGGGATCGCCAATAACCTTGTGTTTGATCCGCTCCAGAGGAACCAGGAGGGCTGGTACTGGTACGCCTCCGACATTAAGGCCGAAACCCTCTGGCAGGCGGTCCACGATCGCGGCGGCGTGGTCGCCAGTATTGGTTGGCCGGTAAGCGTGGGAGCCCGGTCCATCGATGAGAACATTCCTGAGTACTGGCGCGCTCACACCGACGAGGACGTCAAGCTCCTGCGCGTCCTCTCCACCCCTGGCCTCGTCGAGCGCATCGAGCCCTTGGCGGGGGCGCCTTTTTCAGCGCTGACCCTTGAGACCGCCGCCGGCGACGCGGCTAAGGCGCGATACGCCGCAGCGATTTACGCCACCGTGCCTCCAGCCTTTTTCACGCTCCATTTTTCGAGCCTCGATGAGGCCGAACATGTCTGGGGGCCAGGGACGCCCCAGGCCTACGACGACCTCGCCGCCATAGACGGGGATGTGGCCGAAGTCGTCGCCGCAGCCCGCAAGGCGGAGCCGGACGTGGTCATCGTCGTTGTCTCCGACCACGGGTTCGCGCCGCTCGAGCATGACGTCAATCTTCTGAAACCCTTCGCCGACGCCGGCTTGATCACGATCGGCAGGGCGACGCACAAGCCCACGTCCTGGTTGGCCGAGCCCTGGGGTGGGGCGTCGGCGGCAGTGGTTCTGGCCGACCCCAAGGATGAAGCGGTGCGGGCGCGGGTCCGCTCACTTCTGGCCAAGCTCGCCAGCGATCCTAGCCTCGGCATCGACCGTGTGGTGGAGGGGCCACAGATCGCGCGCCTCGGCGCGACCCGGGACGCCGCATTCCTGATTGATTTCAAGCTTGGCTACGAAATGGGTCAGGACCTGAACGCGCCGCCCGTACGACCCAGCCTCGCGCGCGGGATGCACGGCTGGTTCAACGATCATCCGGAGATGCACTCCACCTTCATCATCGACGGGCCCGACGTCCCACGGCGCGGCGCTCTTGGGCAGATCGACATGATCCGCATCGCCCCCACCGTGGCCAAGGTCCTGAACGTCGCCCTGCCCGACGCCAAAGGCGTCCCCCTTTTCTAGACCAGGCCCAGCGCTGAACGCCGGGACCTTGCTTTGGCCGCGAAGGGGTGGAAAACGTCTTGGCGGTCGCACGGATGAGGCGGGGATGAGCATTAAGGGCAAGGCCTATATTGCGGGCGCGTTCGAGCACCCCACCCGTCACGCCCCGGACAAGTCTACGCCCCAACTGCACGCCGAGTGCGCCAAGGGCGCCCTCGCGGACGCGGGTCTGACCAAGGAGGACGTGGACGGATACTTTTGCGCGGGCGACGCGCCGGGGTTTGGGGCCCTCTC
>Ga0116231_10002686_pt1 | contig 37150 bp, 36 predicted proteins | sample S1TSphgellanicum_2_FD_89695 | JGI IMG/M metagenome (GOLD analysis project Ga0116231, IMG submission 89695) | Host-associated microbial communities from peat moss isolated from Minnesota, USA - S1T2_Fd - Sphagnum magellanicum MG | ecosystem: Host-associated > Plants > Peat moss > Unclassified...
AAAAGGGAAGAAAAAAAAAAAAAAAAAAAAAAAAAAAAAAAAAAACCTCTCCCCCTTGCCCCCACAGCCCAAATTAAAATGTTGGGGCCCCTAAGTGGATGTTGCACTTTCCCATTGGCTACATGTAATTTCTATTTCCAAAATTGTTAGTTACCTTTTTGACCTAGGTTAATGGCAAGGAAATAAATTTGGGGACATAGTCACCTCTCCTATTAATTCGATGAGGTGCCTCCCAAATTCTTTACTTTCCTTTTTTTTAGCGACATGCCAATTTGATTGGCCCATCACTCCCAAAAAAAAAAAACAATGGAGACTCCCCAAAACAGAAGGCTATATTTTGAAGTATACGGTTCCTCCCTTTTGGCCCACCTATATAGGTGAAAGGAGGACACCATTTTCCAAGGCATATGGGATAAAAGTTGATAAACCCATTTGGGATTTTGGGCAAAATATATGGGATTAAAACAAGGTGCTACTGCGAGCACCCTTGAGGAACACATTGAGAACTTAGGAACCCATTGGGCACTTGAAAGGAACATAGAGGGAACAAAGGAAAAATGAAAAAAATCCTCCCCCCACCCCCTCTACCCAAAACTTAAAAGAAAAAAAATTCAAGGCACCTTGAGTGCATGCTTCCGCCTACCCATTGGTTGCATGTATTTTTATTTCCAAAACTATTGGTCAACATTTTTGGCCTAGGCTAATGGCAGGGGGAAGAGATTGATCAAGGAAGAAAAATAAAAAACAATTCCCCCTAAAAAGAAAAAACCAGGGCCCATCATGAATGCATGTTGAGCCTTCCCATTGGTTGCATGAAATTTCTATTTCCAAAATTATTCATCACCATTTTGGACATGGGCTAATACCCCCATTATAAACTGGAGGTACTTTTTGTTTTTTTGTGAACCTTACAAAACTTTATTTATAAGCACACCACATATTTAAAAATTGATTTTTTTTGTCTTGAATTGGCATAAGACTCAGACCATGGAATTGGGCTTTAATTAGATTCAGAATTGAATCTAGAATCGCAAAAAAGAAAAAAAGAAATCCTTAAACACACACAAAAGTTCAGATTCTTTATATAAGAACAAGTAAGTAAACCCATTTTGTTAGGGTTTTTTTTTTTGCTTCTGGATTACAATCAAAAAGGGCAGAAGTGAACATGATTATGAACCAAAAACAAACTATTGCTTGTTAAAACCTAGGAAAACAAACTTTGGCAAGAGATGGATGAATGAAAATAAGCACCTTTATTCTCTTGGACATAGAGGGATGAAAGGGGACCATAAGGATGAAAAATGTTGTCATGCCATCCAAGATTTTATGGAAGGGAGGAATTTGGGAAGGGGGGTCATGGGAGGATGAGGAATGGAGGATGTGGAAACTCTAGGGTTTGAAAGACCCCAATTAAAATTGGTCACTTAGATGTGTAAGGAAGTTCAAATATTTGAGAGGTTGAGCATAAAGATAAATTACTAGCTATTAAATGGGATTCATTCTAGAAACATGCTAACAAAAAAAAGGCTAATAAACCTATGAAAGGGGTGAAAAAAATGATGAGTATATTAGTAAGGATTATAAACATAGCAAGAATGAAGTTGCTTATGCTTCCAAAAGCAAAGAAACCTAATCATTTTGCTTGCAAAATGGGTTTATAAACCAGTGAGTTAATAATGTTTTTCACATCTTTTGAATTATCAACATTTGCACAAGAGTTGAATCATTCACTTTGAATATATCAAATTCATAATTCACAAATTGCATTTTGCATTCACCACAATTTTTTGAAATGGATGGATAAAAATTGAACACATCTCACATTTATATTCAATGGGTTAGTGATTAAGTCAAATGCTCATGCATGCAAAGTCTTTACATGTAGAGTTCTAAATTATAAAATTTTCATATATTAAAATTTTTCACATTTATGTAAATTAAAATGTATGTTTTTCCCTAGTTTGTTTTCAACATCATGAACAAATTTTTTATCATGAATGCTCACAATGCCACATCGAAAATCCACAAAAACAGTCTTTAAATTTTTCTTATTATTTTTCTCAGTGTGTAAAAAAAAATCCATGTTTAAAAAAATGTTTAATGTTTAATTAAATTTTTTAAATTTCAAATATTTTTTATAATTTCTATATTATTATTATTATAATTATAAACAAAATTTTTTCTTATTATTATAAATTATCAATATTATTATTATTATTATTATTATTATTATTATTATTATTATTATAATAAATTATCAACAAAAAATATTATTATTATTGTTTCAAGCATGATTTATCAAAATTTTAAAACTTGATTTGTTACAAGTTTATGTTTAAATATTCAAAGGTGAATTTTAATTTTAAATTTAAAAAATAAAATAAATGAATGAATTATAAATGGTGATCATAATAATTACATCAATGATTTTTTTTAACCTTTTTATTTTTTCAAATTTGTGTCGTTATTCAAAATCATCCACTACAAGATTTAACTCACCTTTGGTTATAGACCATGTATATGAAAATATAATTTTGTTACATTTATTTCAAAATATTTTTCTATTTTGGTTACAAGTCCTAGAACCCATTATAAAATTATATCATTAAAAAAAATTTAATGAAAAAAATCTTTTGTTGATGTTGATTACCTCTTTATATGTTTAAAAATTTGTGGAAATTCACCACCAAAAATAATAATCAATTACAATATTAAAATTTATTTTAATGTTTGATGAGGTTTATAGTAATTTCAAAGATTGAGCCTAAATGTTTTCAAATAAATTTGGTGTAGGATTTTTTTAATGTGTTTAAAGTTGGAATTATTAGAATTATTTTTAAATTTCTATTCATTAGGAATTTTAAAAATTCTTTCAAATTTGTGATTTCAAAATTTTGAATTTTTTTTTGTTGTTTTTTATATTTGTCTTTGAATTTGCATAGTTGTTTCCATTTTTTCCCAACAAAAACTACCAAGTTAAAAATTTTGAAACCAAAAAAAAATGTTGATTGAGGGTGAGGGGTAGAGGTTTAATGCCAAAATTTCACCAAATCATGTTATTTTTATTTTTATAAAGGAGACATAGGTAAAATATTTTGTTGCATCATTATAAATAAATAAAAATGAATTGATTAAAATAATATATATAACAAGTTTTTTGCAAAGTTGTGTAATTAATCACTCTAACTGTATGATTCATATTGTTAAACAAATATGGTATTTAAAAATTAAATGACTATATTGAATACTTTATTTTATTTTTTTGGTCAATTTTCGCCATTTAAAAAAGGGCAACAATATTAACAAAAGAATTGTTTGAAAGGGAAAAAATCAAAATTTGTCAAATTAAAAATATATTTTGTCAAATTTTTATAATAAATTATTGTAGGTAGCCATAATATTGAAGGATTTAAACAAGTTTTCAATTCCACAACTTGTTTATAACCAAATGTGGCTAAATATTAATGTGAATGATTGCCATTTTAACAACATTGCAAAAATAAATTAAATTTTGTACCTAATCACATTGGGGAAATTTTAAAAATTGCAAATTTTCAAAAATGGACATATTTTACATAATGGAAATAACATTGTTAAAAATTGAATGAATGCATTTTTGAATTCACAAAGATATATGTCAATTTAAACAAAAAAATAATTGTATATTTATTCACGACATGATATTTTTAAGTTAAAAAAACCTTTTACATTTAATATTTGTAAATAATAATAATAAAATTTTTAATTATTTATTTTAAAAATTAATTAAGATCGTGTTTTCATTTGTAGCATTTGAATAAATTTTGAAAAAGAAAACATACATTAAATTTTGACTTTTCTAAATAATTTTATGCCGAACATAATAAAGTTTTTTATTTCCTTTGTTAATAAAATATTGTAATTGGTGGTTAGAATTAAGTTGGGTCTCCATGAGGTCTTTGGTTCAAACCTTGATGAATGTGTGCATCAATGTATCTTCTATAAATGCAATATACAAACATGTGCATCATGGTAATTGACATCAATTTTTAAAATTATATATTAAAATTATTCATGGCATGTAATATTGTCATGCATGCCATGAAAAAAATAGAATATGTGGCTTCATGATTTGGGAAAAAAAATTGGAAAAAAAATTGTATGATGATGTGATGATTTATTCCACATCATATTAACTTGGGATTTCATATATTCATGTTATAATTTTAAAATTAAAAATTATCTAGTGCAACATGTGACTATCCAAAATTTTAAAAACTTTTATTAATTAACAAAAATTAGGTAGTTCTTTTTTTATTATCAAAACCATACAAGTTGCATATTAATCAATTTTGTTTCATTTCATTAAAAACCTAGTGAATTTGGTCTCGGGGGTGGGGGGGGACATTAAAAAAAATTTAGATATGTGAATAAAAATATAAGATGCAATATATTGTTTGTTAGGTAAAAATTATAAGTTATTTAGTTAAAAAATAAGGTACATTTTATTCAAATAATCAATTTAATTATAATCTAATATGTGTAATAATTTGAAATAATGTATTATTATTAATATAGAGTGATAAAAAATAAGTTGGACAATTCTTTAATACCCCTCCTAAAAATGGTCGTTTGATGCACATAGATATGAAAGTTTACACAAAATGTCCCCCCAATGATTTGGGTAGTGGAAAAAGACAAGATTTATTGTGATTTGAATTTCAATTTTTTTCATAAGTAGGTAAATAGGCACTTAACTATGTAGATAAGTAGGTACACATGCCTACCTACCTATGTTTTTAAAATATACATCCCTACTTATGTAAAATATAGGTAAGTAAGTAAGGACATATATATAGGTATGTAATTAAATAAATAGGTAAATAAGTAGGTAGTTAAGTAGGTAAATAATAGGTAGGTAGGTAGATAGATGTTAGTAAGTAAGTAAATAGTAAGTAGGTAGATAAACTAATAGGTAACTTTGGTATATAATATATAGGTAAAACATAAGTAAATAGATGGTAGACATGTAGATATATAGGTATGTAAATAAATATGTAACTTTGGTAAATAATAAATAAATAGTAGGTGGGTAAGACCCTGGTAAGTAGATGCTAGGTAAGTAGATAAGTAGGACATAGGTAGGTATCACATATTTTGGTAAGTAGGTAGGAATGATGTAAGTTGGTATATGTTGGGTAAGTAGGTAGGTAGGTAGTTAATAGGCATAACAAATAAGTTAGTTAATTAAATTAATATGGCCAATTTGATTAAGCATGGCCATTTAATATGTTCAATTTGATTAAGTTATGTGCATCTTAATAGATCATTTTAAAAATTTGTCCCTTTTGACTAGATGTATGATTTAACACTTGGTCAAAATGGTCATTTTAATAATAAAAAAACAAAACCATGTGTCTTTCATGCTCCATGCCTTTAGTCAAAACACAAATCCTTTTGGTCAATGTGAACATTTTAGTTAAGTCGAGCCTTTTGAAAAGCTATGATTTGTAGTAGTGATTCCATGGTTGATGCATGTGTTCACATGTTAAGCATCCTAACTATCCTTACCTGAACATTATCTTCCCCCAACAATTCTTACATGAAAGAACAAAATGATTGCATAAGAAAATGTTCCTTTTGTTGTGTAAAATTCGTTTCCTTGTGTATTGAGCTCTCTTATATGTATTGAAAGACTAATGTTTCTTTTCACTTGAAATGTTTGAATAACATTGTAGCAATCTTCACAAAATTGCTTTGGCAAATTGAATTTGTTACGTTTTTCCATGGACAAGTGCCAGTAGGATATATTATGGCAAGTTCTTTTATGATAATCATAAATCCTCTTATAATCACCATTGATACAATTCAATTTATCTTTACACATTTTGTTGTTTTTTGGTGTCTTTGAATGTGTTTTTTATTAAAGGTCTTGTGACATATGTTCCACCTTTTTGTTACAAGAATCATATTTGCTTTTGGATCAATAAGATTCTTCAAGTAAATGTGCTTTTTGTGTGTACTGCATATCAATATAAGCACCTCTTCCTAACTCAAATTAGTGTTGTGTTGTTGTGAGGGACTTGTTCGATTTGATATGTTGCCTTTTCCTTTTACATTGTTTATTAAATTGTTGTTTGAATTGTTCATTACATCCAAAGCTTCCATTTCTAACTAAATTAATGTAATGATGAGATGAAATGCTTGATATAAATATGACGTATGCTATAAAAACAATATAAATTATGTGTTGGTTATAAAGATGATGTTTATTACAAAGATAATAGAGGTTATAGAAATGATGCTTATTATAAAACCAACATAGATTATATGTAAGGATGATGCTTATTATAGAAACAATAAAAATAAAAATATGATGTTTATTATAGAGGATTTTGAATTACCAGAAACAACAAAAATTATATAAATGATGTTTGATGCCAAGGTCATTGTTGCTAGAAGCTGTTGTTTGAGATGTTTTAGCTAGAGGATGTTGCTATCCAAGGTGTTTCAGCCAAAGGATGTTGCTACCAAAGGACGACTAATGTTAACAATAAAAATGTTGTTGCCAAAAGACATTACTACACACCTACGATCTTATTGTATGAGAAGTTGTTACCAAAAGACATTACTACACACCTAAGATCTTATTGTATGAGAAGTTGTTGTCAAATTAGGACATTGTTACCAAAAGTGCTATTATAATTTTTTTTCTTCAAGGTGACTGTTACCAAACACACTATTGCCAGAAATGCTTATTACCATAAAAATTTGTTGCAAAATAACATCTATAAACATTGCTGGAGATGATTATTATCAAATATACCACTACCAAAAACATCGTTGTTGGGACATTTTTTATTAGAAACATTGTTACACCATAAGTTGTTGTAAATACGTTTTGTACTAAAGATGCATGTGACGATAGCAAGGCGCTTGTGGCGATGTTGAGGAGTAGGAAAATGGAAGAATATTACCTTTGTCAATAAGTTAATATTTAGGAATCATGTGCAATAAATTATTGATGGTGTTAAGCACTGCACATTCTCATTTTCAAACATTTTTGCCATGGTATCGGTAAACTAACACCTTCATTAACACAAAAAGTTAGGGAAAAAATTAACAATGCCATGCTGGATCATTAGACATGTGATTTATTTGTAAACAAACTATGGTAGGTTTGAATGATGATAATTACTTTCAATTTTACATTCTACATTATCTCCATGTTTGAATGCATGTTAAGTAGGTCTTGGTTCACCCAAAGTGTTAGCATTAATGTTGTGTGGTTTGCAAAAAAATTAAGAAGACCCTTGGTGTTAGTTTTGATTTTTTAGAAAAAGTTGAATGTTTTTTAGGTGTGGGTTTGAACTTAGTTCTTCCCATTTTAAAACCTTATAATTTTGATTTTGACGCATTTTTCAAAATTCAAAAACCTTCAAATTCAATTCAAAATTCCATTTCAACATTACACATTCCCCTCTATTACATATTGCATAGATAGAACATTTTATATTAAATTAAAATCAGAGTCTATGTAAGTATGGAGTTCAACAACTAATAAAAATAATTATTTAACTATGAAGTTGAGCTTACTTGTCAACTTTTCAAAACAAAAATAAACTTCACTAGTTAAAAAACCTGCCCCTTTTCAAAGAAGTGTTTTTTCATTGGTTCCAGTTTTAGGTCCGGATCTAGCAAAGAACTAGTTCCAATGTTCAATTCTTGTGCCCGACCCTAAAAAAAGATGTGAGCTCACGTCCGGGTCAGAAAAAACCTGACCCTGAACTTCCTGTTTTCACACTGGAAACTGGATACCCTCACAACACTGGTCGTCACCTCGCCACACCACCAAAGGAGCTTTCAGAAAGGCACCTCATTCGTCATCTGGATTGGCACATGGGTACTGGAAAGCAAACCCTAATCGGGCCTGTGTTCACCAGCCATCGCCCCCACAACAATTCCAAGAGCTCGCGCGAGAGAGAGAGAGAGAGCACGCGCACGCGGTGTGGGACGGAAGGAGGAGTACCACGCACGGGCAACGATCGATCGTAGCACCGCCGTAGTCGCACATACTCCAGGTTTTTCACCTGTCACCTATAAGTCCCTAAATTGTTTGGTCTGGGGCAACTTTTGAATAAGAAAGAAGAAGAGGAGGAGGAGGAGGAGGAGGAGGAGCAGGCCGTGTCAAGCTCTGTTGGCCTGCTTTTGAGTATGGAGGAAGGATTCGGGAAGCTGAAATCTCGGATTCCCTCAAAGGTTAAGCAAAGACTGACTGCTGCTGGATGTTTTAGTTATCACGGGTTGGATCTTTTTGTTCAGTCTGTAATTGACGACTGGAGACTTGGAGGGTCGGCAAGCCCTAGAGTCAGGGTCGACGCGGGAGGGATGTGAGTCTCTGTGTGTGGAAGACCATAGAGGATTCTTCTGGTTCCATTTTTGGATTCTTGAGATGGTGAAGAACTCGGATTTGTTTGACTTAAATAGAGGACATTGTTGTTCAAAAGCTTTTGGGAAGGAGGCTGTGTGGACTCAAAGGTTCTGATTGCTTTATATGGTCCTTTTTTGTTCATCTCAGAAATCTGCAATCATGTGGAGATCTTATGAAGTATTGACTTCATTGAGCTTCTTCAGCTGTTGAAGTTCTCTCCCAAGGTTTTGAATGTTTTCTGGTGGTTCCTAACTCATGTTGTTGTCTCTGGTAGGTATGCTGAGTGACCTTTGAAGAGACACTTGGGTTCTGGTGTTTCTCAGGAAGTCTTGGGAAGACTTGTGTGTCATTTCAGCTATTTCCTCACGAAGGGCAGGTGAAATGCTCGTTTGGGGTGAGGAGCCAAGAACTTTTTGAACATCTGGCTGAATTTTTGTAAAGATGCAACAACAAGGAGGGAACCCAGGCTTGCCTGCTGAGTTTCCAAACTCTAGCACATCTCCGGCTCAGCAACGCCCACCTTACACAGTTCCTGGTATGCTGTATATTCCTGTTTACCAATCCAGACTTTCTTAAGGGCAAATTTCTCCAAGATCTATCCTTTTACACCAGATCCTGGCTAGTTCTTCTCTATGGTACATTGCTGCATACGAGATTTGTTGGTAGTTTAGGGGTGGATGTCATCATCTAATTTCTGACTTGACATTCAATTGAACCCATCTGCCCTTGCTAAATGTGTGAACACATGGCCCTGTGTAGGTGGGCTTTTCCATGTGCGGGGTCAGTTGTCAGAGGGTCTTGATTTGTAAGTATTAGTCTATTCTCTGTTGTGATACGTTGGAGAATGTGTAGAGGCAAGTCATACAAGCTTATAATGTTGGGAGATCATCATTATTATGTGGTGCACTCTTGTGTAGACGGCAAGTATATATTTTTAGGTTAATTGTGAGATTCTATTTCATCTGTCAAGAACTTGAGGAGGGATTTATGCTTCAGGTGTACATGCACACGGACACTTACAGTGCTCTATTTTTAGAGGCCTGGGACCTGCTTGTTCACCTGTTGCACATTTGGGAAATGCACTCTCAGTCTCTGTTTTTGTGTAACAGTGGTTGGTCATAGATGGTCAATCATTGATAGAGCTGTTGTAGTAGCATCTTCACTCATGGCAGATGCTTTATACCTGGGCTATCTTATTATGAAAAATGAGCTTCTTGAGTTTGAGCTCATTATGTTAGTTAATGTTTGACATTGACCTCCACCCATTGCTGGACGCTGATGAAGTCAGTGGGGATATTATGGTAGGTTGTGAACACCATGCATGTTGTTGAAGGTCCCTGAGCATGCATATGACTGTTGCTGTTATTCAAATCACTTCTCAGTTTTTGGTATTGTTTTCCAGGTTCCTGGGATTGGATTCTTCTTTTTCTTTACTGATTTGTTGCTGTTATGCTGTCATATCTGAAATTTCTCTAACCTTATTTCAAGCTGATCTTGCAATTTCATTCAGGTTGATTTAAACTAGGAGTATAGCGGAATTTTCAAGATATATTCTGAAGATATATCTTAGAACTTTGTAGCAACTTTCTTCTTGTCATCCTTACCTGACCCTCACAGATGTTTGGATGTATGTGTGTATGTGTGGTTTGTTCAAGGCTCGATCCCAAGACCAGGGCCACCTTCATGGCAAGGCCCTCCTCCAGGAACCCAGTTCCGTCCACAAGGGGTTCCTCAGCCTTCTTCAGGAGCTCCACCAACACTGGCTAATGCATTATCCAATCCCATTTCTCCTTTCCAGTCTGGTTCTTACCAAAGACCTGTTGCTGGGAGACCTCCAGGTCCTCCTGCTGTCTTTCAGCCTTCTCAGCCTTCTTTGGGGGCACCTCCACCATTTCAACCACCCACCTTGGGAGGCTCTTCGCAAGCAGATGGTTCCTGGCCTCCAGTTCCTAATCCAAATTCTGCCTCTGTGGGATTCTCACCAAAAGCATCCAGCACAGGAGGCTCTCCTTTCTCAAATGTTTCACCAGTGCCATCAATGTTTGGAGGGTCAATTCCCCCACCCCCAACCTCCAGCTCTCTTGGTTCTGGATTTCCAATCTCTTCTGCGTACCCTGCTAGTTCTACACCTGTGACAAGTTTCCCCAGACCTCCTCAAGTGGCTTCTGGTCCTGGTGCAAGACCCCCTTTCTATGCTCCTGGACCATATAACCTGCCTCCTACAGGCCATCAGTTCAGTTCAGCCCCACCACAGCAACCACCTCCTTCCTCTTTTGGACCATCACCACCCTCTTTTGGTGCCCCTCCCCAGTTTGGAACTCCAACACCACCTCAATTTGGTGGCACAGCCCCCTCACAGGGTTACTATAGCACAGGGCCACCTCCACCTCCACCAACCACCCCTGGGATCTATGCAGGTGAGGGCCAACAAGTTGGACCTTATGGGGCCCCTCCACTTGCAGGTGGATATGGGGGTAATTTGCAGCAACCAGCTCAAGGTCTGGTTGAAGATTTTCAGTCCCTGTCTTTGGTCCCTTTGCCAGGATCAGTTGAATCAGCTGTGGACCCAGGAATGCTGCCTCGACCACTAGATTCTCCAGATGATGTAAAATCAACAGGGACAATGAACTGTAACCCCCGATATCTTCGCCTGTCTACAAATGCCATGCCGAATTCACATTCTTTGGTTGCCAGGTGGCACTTGCCTCTTGGTGCTATTGCCCACCCTCTTGCTGAAGCCCCACCTGGGGTATGTCCAACTCTGCAATTGGGAAACATGGAATCTTTATGTATGACGTTTCATGTTTGGACTTAGCATATGAAAATGGTGTAGGTGACAAGACACTGATGTTTACTGTTTTGTGTATGATATGACAGAAAATTTAGGATACATTTGCTTTGTGCAGGAGGAGGTGCCAGTGGTCAATTTTGTGGGCTCCAGTATTGTGAGGTGCCGGCGATGCCGCACATACATCAATGCCTATGTCATGTTCACAGATGGTGGACGACGCTGGCGGTGCAATGTCTGTGTGCTTCTGAACGAAGGTGAGTAGACCCGTCATTGGCTTGCAAGTTCATTAATCCTAGTTCAAATATGAAGCCCTGTTGTTTGATTGTTTCATCCCTCAAATGGTTGGATCGAGCTTGCTTCTAACTTGGTCCTAATTTCCATTCCTTTAACTGAGTGTGCTGCAGTTCCCATAGAGTATTTTTGTTCTCTGGATGAAAATGGAAGACGGCGAGATGCAGATGAGAGGCCTGAGCTTTCTTGTGGCAGTGTGGAGTATGTGGCCCCAACTGAGTACATGGTGCGGCCTCCTATGCCACCGGTCTACTTCTTCCTCATTGATGTTTCCATCTCGGCAGTGAAATCTGGCATGCTCAAGGTAAGCATATCTCATTCTCTGGAATCCCTTCTAAATAGTTTCAACTAGCTTTGAGTTGGATCTCTTGTTTGCTTAGCATTTAGACTCCATATGTCCAGCTTGGGCACTGGGAATAAGGAGTTTCTTTATGACCTTTCAGACCTACCAATCCTCTCTTCTTGATGTTTACAGGCTGACTGGTGTTTGGGAACTCAAGGGATCTGTATTTTATGTGGTCACGTGTCCCAAGCACCTAGCTGTTAATGTTTTGGGAAACCTGAAGGGCAGTTTTGGATTTATTGCAGGTGGCAGCAGAGACCATAAAGGCAAGTTTGGACAAGCTTCCAGGATTCCCAAGGACACAGATTGGTTTTTTAACCTTTGATAGCATGCTCCACTTCTACAATCTCAAGGCATGGTGAACGTAAACCCCCCCTTTGCATTGATACCTATAATGTGAATCCTATCCATTAGATTTCTCTTTGGTTGAGCCTGTGCTTGCCTCTAGTTGCACTTTATGGAGTTATTTCATGCTGCAAGATGGAATTGACCCTAAATTCACTGTTCCTATTGAGAGAATGTGAAATTGCAGCATTGGCCAAATCACTAGTACCAGTTGTAAGGTAGAAGTCTGAAGAGGGTTTATGCTGACAGCATTTGCAAAGTGAGACAATTGCAAAGGTTTTCATCACAATAGTCATAAAGTGTTTGTGATGATAGGTTTCACAAGTGTGATGATAGGTCAACTTGTATGAATTCAAACTGAGAACTTCAAATGCTTTGGGCTGGGTTTGTCTGCAGTCTTCACTGATGCAGCCACAAATGATGGTAGTAGCAGACCTTGATGATCCATTTTTGCCTCTTCCCGATGATTTACTTGTGAACTTGTCAGAATCAAGGGTGGTGGTGGATGCACTACTTGATAGCCTGCCTTCTTTGTTTGAGAAAAACATCAGCATTGAATCAGCCCTGGGGCCTGCCCTCAAAGCAACTTTCATGATCATGGTATGTGTTATTAGCACTTCATCCTGAAGGGCTCATTCCTGAGGCCTCTTTCTGTTATTCCTTGAATTTGTCCAGCTTGAAGCATTTGAGACAGAATTCCAGAAGTTGAAATGCATTGGGTTTCGATTCAAATGCTTTTGCAGAGCCAGCTGGGAGGTAAGCTGTTGGTATTCCAAAGCACACTGCCATCTCTTGGAGTTGGACGCTTAAAGCTGCGGGGTGATGACCCTCGCATTTATGGAACAGAGAAAGAGTACCTTCTTCGTGGTTCTGAAGAGCAATTCTACAAACACATGGCAGCTGATTTCTCCAAATATCAAATTGGTGTTAACATATATGCTTTTGGTGATCGATATACTGATTTGGCTTCTTTAGGTGAGGCCCCCATCAGACCTACCTTCACTTCAATTGTTCTGTGGCAATGTTGAAGGGCTATCATGTTTCTTGATGCTGTTCCTAATGCTGTGACCAAGGTTGTCAGGTATGGCCCTAATGGCTGTATTATTTATGCATGGTTCCAGGTACATTAGCAAAGTACACAGGTGGACAGGTGTGTTATTATCCTGGGTTCCAGGCCTACCTGCATGGAGAGAAGTTCAGTTATGAGCTTGCTCGAGATCTCTCCCGAGAGACAGCATGGGAGGCAGTCATGCGGATACGCTGTGGAAAAGGTACCTCAATATATTTTTAAAAGTTCTCAATTGTCACTTAGTTCTGGCTCCTCTGTGAATGTAACTTAAGAATTGTGAATGTTACATCCAACAAAGAACTTGCAGTCCACACCAACTGAATGGTCCCTGAGGCTGACATCAGGATACTAGCTTTTTTTTTTGTTCAAACAAATTGTGTCCCTGTTCTAAAGTCTCAAAGGTTCTAATTTGAGTTTTCCCTGTATTTTGATGCAGGAATTCGATTTTCCTCTTTTCATGGACACTTCATGCTGCGCAGCTCAGATCTGATGGCACTTCCTGCTGTGGATTGTGACAAGGCTTTTGCCATGCAGCTTACACTGGAAGACACTCTCTTGACCACTAACACTGTGTACTTCCAAGTTGCATTGTTGTATCCTTTATAGTGCAGTTTCATGTTCTATTCGACCATGCAAGAGAATCCTTGTAGTGATTACTTTAGGCTTCCTGCTGTTCTTAATGATAACTGGCCACAAGGTTCATGGATGTGTCAGTAAAGCTTAAAGGCCCTCAGAAGTATTGGGCAAGAAGTCTCTCATCTCAAAATATCTGATCTTAAGGTTAAAGGTCTACTGGAGTGGAATTGGATCCAAGTTATCAGGACAACTGGTCAAGGCCCTAATTTGAACTGGTTGTCAGTAACATTAATCTTCAACCTGACAAATCTTGGATGGCCAGTCTGTGGATGAATGCTATACTTGGTTCTCCATTCTGTTTCTTTGACCCCCCATGACACAGATACACGTCCTCAACTGGCGAACGGCGGATAAGAGTGCACACAATGGCCACTCCAGTGGTGTCAGATTTGGGAGAAATGTACCGGGCAGCTGATGTGGGTGCTATTGCCAGCATCATGAGCAGGCTTGGTAACACAACTTAGACTCAATTCACTTTGGCTATTTGTCCCACAGTACCTCTACATTTCCCTTGCTTAAGTTGGCTTAATCCTTTGTTGGATGTATGCAGGGGTTGACAAATCAATGCAATCGAAGCTTGAAGATGCACGTCAAACCACGCAGCAGCGATTACACCGAAGCTTAAGGGAGTATCGCAACATGTTTGCAGTCCAGCACCGAACATCCAACAGGCTCTTATTTCCAGAGAGCCTCAGGCTTCTCCCTCTGTACACACTTGCCATTTGCAAGAGCCTGGCTCTGCGTGGAGGTTATGGTGATACCACCCCAGATGAACGGTCTGCCATGGGATTTGAGATCATGACTATGTCCATCTCCCGTCTCCTCAAATTGCTGTATCCTGCCTTTTTCCGGATTGACGAGTTCCTCCTCCAGGTATGTTATCCTACCATGCTTGCAGGAACACAATGATTCCCATAGGAGGACATGTGGTATGACAACCATCTGCAGTGTTCTTTTTGCATAAGAGATGGAGAATTGTTTAAGAAAGGTTCTTTTAGATATCCCTATACTATCTGTTTCTGGCTTGCAGTTTTCGTGGAGTTGATCTATGGTGTTACTTCTATTATTGTTCTATGAGTGTTAACTCCAGGTATTCTTGTACAGCCTAATCAAATGCCCCACTGCAGACTTTTGAAAGTTCTGGTGGGTCACCTGTGTAGTCCAGGAAGCTCTGCATGTGCTCTGTCTTTGGCTCTCTTATAGGAGATGTCATTTTTAGTGTCACCCTGGGTGCATGAAGAGCAAGGTGACTCTCTGTCATGAGGCTTTGTAAGGGTTGGCATAAGTAGACTCATTCTTCAATTTGTCTATTCCAAATGCAGGGTGGCAAGGGGGGAACGGATTACACGACGGGACTACCAAAGCCAGTGCCATTGGCATCAGAAAGGCTGGACCCACGAGGAGCATTTTTGTTAAATGATGGCCTGCGATTTGTGTTGTGGCTCGGCAAAGTGCTTCCTGATGAATTTGTGAAGCAGATACTTGGCCCTGAGTTTGCATACAGTCCTGACCTTAGCAAGGTTTACATTCCCTTCTCTCTTTAAGTTGATGTAATGAATCTGCCACTTGTTCTTATTATCTATACTCATGCACATACCTCATTGTGTGTCCTGTCCCTTCTTATTTTCCTTGCTTGATGCAGTCTAAAGGGTGTTGCATATTTATCATGAAACATGAATAGGTGATTATGGAAATTGAACGCTTCCACCATGTCATAGTGTACCCACAGTGAGAGTTTAGGTTGCCAGAAGAGGGTACAATGGCCTAGTTTGATGCAGTTGATGGTATGTGGGACCATAGAGTTGAGATGTGAAATATCTAGAACTGCTAGACAAGTGAAATACTGTTACAGTTCATCCCAAAGGCCTGGAATCTGCCATGTTACACCATTATGTTGTCATAGGTTTACTGCTCATCTGATAGTTTGTGCCCTCATTGTTAAAGTTGTGATGTACTCATAGGTTTCAATTTGTTGGGTCCTCAATCTCTTACCTCTAGTGTTCAGTCAAATCTCAAAGGTAAGTAGTGTTGTGGCAGGTTGCATTACAAGAACATGAGAGTATTTTGTCAAAGCGCTTAGTTGCCATGCTGTGGGAGCTGAGGAAAACGAACCCGGCTGTGTACCAGCAATGCATTCTCGTGCGACAGGGGGAGCAACCAAGGGAAGGAAAGCTTGTCCTTGGCAATCTTGTCGAGGATCAAACTGGTGGGTTGAGTGGCTATGCTGATTGGATTGTACAAACATACCGCCATATCTCTCAGAAAGCATCATAGTTTGATGCTATTTCCTCTGGCACTTCTGAAAGGTAAGAGCAGGAACCCTAAATACTCATTTCCCACTTCTCCTTGGGTTGCTCGTCTTTCTTAAACCATCTATTGGGCCAGAATGAAGGGTTCAATCACTTGTGTGGGTGGTTGCCTCACTAAAGCTGCTTGAGCAGCTGTGATGTTTACAAGGAAATCTTGAATTTCTGGTCATTTTCTTTGGGATAAGATAGCTTTATTTGGATGTTTGAGTTGTAAGTAGGGGGGTTACTCTATTACGTACAAATGTGCTATTGTTTCAGAACAGAGGACCTTTTAGCTGTAAACAAGGTGAAACTCTTATAAACAGGTCAGGCATCTGGACATTTGAATTATGAGAACATCATGATTCCAGTGCTTGATTGAGAGAGAGTTTTGCCTGACCATCCCAATTTATAGATGCACTTTGCTCAATTGGTTTCTCTCCTCCTGTGTGGTACATAGTACATACATTCCTAGGGCAAGAAATTTGATATTGGGAGTTATCAGCTGAATACTCTGTTGCTGCTTTGCTTTGCAAGCAAGACACTCTACACTGTATCTCTGATTCTTTGTCATGATTAGCCATAATCCTAAACCAAAACCCTAAAGCCTAGATGTTTTGAAATCCACTAAATCAGTAATGAAGGCATGTGGATTTTGTCAGGACTTTTAACCTTGGGCTTTTGATCAATGCATGCGGGTAAATTGGGTTGAGAAGGGAGACCAAAAGGGCTTGGTGAGGAACTGAGGTGAAGTGTAGAACTTTACAGATGCATGTGAGACAAATGCTTGGACTACAAGATTTGGAAAAGAGAAGTTACTCAAGATGTCATGAAAGGAGGTTTCCCTTCAATGATAAATTTAAGCCATGTTCATTTGGAACTGAATCTGGAAAGGCAAATGATGTCTACAATAGAATGGACGGGCTTTTTTTAATGTTGGAAAACTTGCAGTGATTCTATAAAAATCTACTTTTATTTATCAAAATTACAAAAAAGTGTCACATATCCCAAGTACAATTCAATGTAAAAATTATGAAAGTGTAAATTGGTGTGCTTTTAATTTAGTTGGGAATTGCTTTAAAAGTCTCTTCATTTGTGAATTTGTCAGTTTGATGGGCATATGCTATTTTTGATGAAATTGCCTTACTTCACCTCCAACTCTTTTGTATCACTGCCCGAGAAATTCTGGGCAGATTATGTCATGGCGATCCTGCTGCCCCCAAAAAAAACACCCCCCGTCCCCCCCACCCAACCCCAAAAGTTGCTTTCCAGGAAACAGCTTGCAAGCCTGGCTGCCGCGTGCCGACTTTTTCGAGACGTGGCAACAAACAAAAGTCACATCACTAGTGTAAAATGCGTCATTAATAAATTTACTTTTACTTGCTTTTTTTACTTTTACTTCTTACGAACCCTAGTAGGGTGAGTAAGAAGTCATTACTAATTATGACCGCGGTTAGTGAAAACGATTGCTGGGGTTTTAGTTAGTGCGTGTTCTCACTAAATATCTCACTAAATAAGCTGTACGGTGTTGCGCGGTTATTTGAATTTTAAAGAACCTCCGGTTCTTTTTTTGAAAACGGTTCGAAGTTGGAGAACTGCCGGTTCTGAGTTTCAAATGGTTGAGATTATGAGAACCTCCGGATCCGGTCCTTTGAAATAATCCCGTCGTCTCGGTCTTTTCAAAACTCTTAACAAGGACCTGACTGAGGCTTTCATGAAAGAACCGGCGGTTTTAATCACCTCTCACGTTAGTAAGACCTGACTGAGGCAGGGTTGGTTAAGTTACTGGGCTACTTGACTTTTTAATTTATTGAGTGGAGATATTAGTGAGGAATTAGTGAGAGATTAGTGATTAGGGTTTGGCGCTCTTCTTCTTCTTCCTCTTTTCTCTGATTCTTCTCCGTCTGTTTTGTTGTCTGTTTGTTTGTGGTTTCGCTGCGTGTGTTTGTTTTTGTTGTTGCAAGGGCATAGTTTTGTCCGGGGAACAATTTATCTGTCTTTCTGTCTATCTGTCTCTCTCTCTGTAGCGGTTTTTCCAGTACCAAGAATCTCAAGCAAGAACCTTGTAGAAAGAAAGTCTTTGATGATTGAATGCCCCTAATCCTTCCTTCTCTAGCGTCGTCTTCTCTTCTCTCCTCTTCGCTTTCGCATCTCCTTCACAAAAATCGCTTGCTGCTCCCAGTTTGTTCCGTAACTAGTGTTCTGATTCCAGAGAAAGGCAGAGAGACAGAGACAGAAAAATAGAGCTTGTAGAGTGTTGTGTGTGTTTTCAAAGCCTTTTTTTTCTGGTTGCTTGAATTGGTGGGAATTGCAGTTGAACTAGGGGAGGACGAATTGAATTTCGAGCGGCTGAATAAGGGGGAATGATGCCTGCGCTAGGGGGCAGCCCGACGTCCCACGCATCGACGCAGTTCCAGTTTCTGGGATCGGTGCTGTCGCAGAGAGGTCCGAGTGCACTGCCTTACGTTGAAGATGACAAATGGACTATCCGGCAACATCTGCTGCAGGTGATCCAGGAATTCCCAGGCCTGCAGGTTCGTCTTCCGTCTTCTACTACTGTCTCTTCTAGTTCTCTGTGCTTGGCCTTTTTTCTGTACTAGGTCAGAGGATTCGTTCACTGTCTGGATCTCTGTCTCTGTTTCTGTTGTGGATTCCTTTGGCCTGATTTTATTGAAAGAAAGCTGTGCAATCTGAATTCAGATATGTGACTAAACCTGAATTCCTGTCTCTTTTGATTTGGATTTGGATTTGGATTGTTCGCAAGCAGATCTCTTGTGTCAATATTTAGAGGATGATACTGTATGCGTGCTTGGAATGTCATGTGGCAGAAAATTCCATTGAAATGCTGTGGCATGATGTGACACTTGGGTTTGCAATCAGATTTTCTGAAGATATATTAGGGTTTTTCTCTGCTGATTTTTACAAATGGCAGAATTGAGAAGTGTGACTTACATGTGGATTTAAATGCTTCTGTGTCCATGTCTACTATGGTTGTTTCATTTGTCTTCTATCATCAATGTTCCCTTCTGCCATGTTGTTTGCTAGCTAGCAAGAATGAGGTGCATAGAAAGCTAAAGCTCTGTCTGTCTGTCTGTCTGTTCTATAGTCTCCTTTCTTAGTCTTTGATTGGTGAGCGGCAGAGCTAGCAGTCCCCATAACTACTGAGTCTTCTTTTGGCTTCTGGAAACCTGAAAGGGACTCAGGACACATATATTCATATAATTGTTTTCTCTAAGGTTTTGAGCAGAGTATTTGTTTAATACACTGTCCACACCCACCCATTGTTGGGACCTGATGAAGACCATGGGGAGTAGTTGCAGCTATTCACTCCCATTCATGATGAAAGTGATGGTCTGATTCTTTGTGAGGGACACCACTCACAAGGTCATGACTGCACTCATTGTTCTGTTTTTTGGGTTTTGTCAGTACCATAACTGTCAAATTGTTATTGTGGAGTCTTTTCTGCAATTTCATTGGTGTGTATATTGGTGTGTATATGCTCTTTGTTTTGTCTTTGATCAGTGATTTCACCTTGTTTTGTTCCTTTTTGCAACAGTCAATCTGTTGTTCTGCATTGTTTCTAGACATTCTGGAATTCCTTTGTATTCTTGTTGTTTTTGCAGTTTTCTTTTTTGGAGGTTGTTTTCTTGTAACACTTAATTGGCAGGTTTTTTTTAAAGGGGCCACCATGTTGTCTGAGGCCTTTGCAGCTCTGTATTTTCTTCTGCTGTGTCTGATATTGGTTTGTTTTTTTGACAATCCTGTGCTTGTTTATAAGGCACGATCATGGCAGTTAGGTATAGAAATTGGCACACTAAGTATCTGGATGCACAACATTGTCTGATTTGGAGTCCCATGTTCAGCATGTTTTGTTATTTTCTCAAGTGAAGGGGCAATAGGATAGGATCAGTAGTTTAGGTGAGCTAACTCTGGAACTAAAGTCTTTTAAGAGCAAGGACAGGCATTGTGGCCTATCTTGTCAAACATGGCTTCCTACTGAAACAGTTGAGAGCTATTTGAAGAGGAGGAGGTCAACATTCTCACAATTCTGAAGTATGTGGTGAATTCCTGTGCTGTCTATGTGCTGTGCATACTGACCATGCTCTAAACCAATTATGTGGATGGCTGGCCCTTCATCGGTGATGGTTGATTGTAGGGTCCTTGTTGGTCATGAGGATACCTTAAGTGATGTTGTGAACAGGTTTTGTTGAGAGTCATGCTTAAGTAATATCAGTTCTCTTTTTTCAGGTGAAAACAGCCATGTTCACGCACAATGATGGACGAGCCAGCAATTTATTACAAGCAGATGGAACTATCCCCATGTATTATCAAGACGTAAAATATAACATCCCTATCACCATTTGGCTTCTTGAATCTTACCCCCGTAATGCCCCCCTAGTCTATGTTACGCCTACCCGGGACATGATTATTAAACCCCGACACCCTTTTGTTAACCCTTCTGGTATGGTTTCGGCTCCCTACTTACAAGGATGGGTTTATCCACGCTCAAATCTGGTTGAATTGGTAAAAAAATTATCACTTATTTTTGGTGATGATCCACCGTTGTACTCTAGACCAGCTCAAATGCCAGTTCGACCACCTCCACCAGCACCGATGAATCACCATCCACCACAGTCTCCCTCTCCCTTCATGAACCCAATGCACACGGGAGGGCACATGGCACCAACATCTCAGTCATCATCCAGTTCTCCTGCTCAGCCATCATCGAGGCTTTCATATCCACCATACCAGAATCTGCCTCCCCCTCCACGGACCAATGACCCTTCTGAGGCTTATAAGCAGACAGCCATCAATGATCTCTCCAATCGTCTGCACCGTGATACGCAAGCCCTAATGCAGGAGCGAAACATTGAGATGGATGGACTGTTTAATACCCAGGTCTGTGTTTCTTTCTACAATTGCCATTTCCCTCCATTCAAAGTGTATTTGCACAGGGCAATCTCAAGAGGGCTGAAACTTTGCCTTATCACAAATAGGAATTCAGACAATACTGTGAGTCTGTGTCCTTTAATTACCCTGTATTGCAGGACAGTTTCTGTTCAACATATGTTTCATCTCCCAGATGGTTCCAGAGATTTTATGATATTCTTTGACCTTCTCTTCTGGCTCAGTTTTTTGGACAGATCAAGTTGATGAGAATCTTGCCTGATGTGGAGAACTTGTGAACTCTTGAGACTTTTCCTACATGGCTACAACTTTTGCATTTATGATAATGGAATAATCAAGCAGAGATAAAGATATCATTAAATAACAACTGCAGCTGGTTACATTCTTGTTTCATGTTGCTTACAGGTTGTGATGATTAATCATTTGCTTCTGGATGTGATCAATGAGTGACTGAACAAAATGACTAGTTCCTAATATGACCTTCAAATTATAAGTTCTTCACCCTTTTTCTGAATATGTATTTCCCTAAATTAGGACTGTAAGACTTAAGAGATAATCAGCCCACCACAATCTGAATGTCCTGAAGTGAAAATCAAGTTGCTAGTTCCCAGTCTTGAACCTTACCTTAAAACCTCCTGTTTCCTGAGGTTTGTTTTAGTGACTGCAGGCTTTGCTAAGTCAGAGAGCGGAGCAACTTGCGAAAGGGGTATCTGAACTGGTTCAAGAAAAGGAAGGCCTTGAAAACCAGCTTCAGCTGATATTAACCAACACAGATGTTCTTGAAACTTGGTTGAAGGTGAATGACAAGGGAGTCACACAAGTTGACATTGATGATGTTTTTGAGCCTGCTGATGCTCTCTCAAAGCAAATGTTGGAATGCAATGCAGCTGATTTTGCCATTGAAGACATTCTCTATTCACTTGATAAAGCAGCCCAAGAAGGTGCTATTCCTGTTGATGCTTACCTGAAGCAGGTGCGGGCGCTGTCTCGAGAGCAATTTTTCTTCCGTGCCACTACTATGAAAATTCGGCAGGCCCAAATCTCATCACAGGTTAATTCTATGGCGTTACGTGCACCAAATGTTTCTACATAGGATTTATGAACACCCTTTGGGTCCCACATTTGTGGAATCCTTGCAAGTCTCCCTGAGTTCTCATGTCACAACAATTTCACCCTGTGCCCACAAGCTTTGAGAAATCTCTTGAAGTGTCTTTCAGATCATGTAAGTTGCCATTCTCATCAGCTCCACAAGTATTCATAAGTCAATAAGTCTCCACACTTATGCAGAATCTCCCCTAGGCATTCCCAAGACTTGCATCGGCGTTCTTTGCCACATGCTTGGTTTAGAAGTTTTAGGTTTAGGAAGAATCCTTAACCAGTTAGTTAGTTTGGTAAGTTTAGGAGCAAGATTCAGTGGCATTGATTTAAGCATGACAACCAACTCAGATACCTAGAATCTAGAGTGCCCTATAGGCTTTGTCGCAGTAAAAGGTACATGGTAGAAAAAACTGACAAGAGAGAAGACATCAATTGCTAAGTGTGTGGGCCTCCTGGTTGGCCCAGATTTCCTCTCTGTGTGTATGTTGATTCCTGACAATGCTTTGTGCCATCGCTGTGTCTGTTTCTCAGGATTTACCCATTTTTTCACTTCTTGTTTTGCTGGGATTCCTAGTTGTCTCAAATGATTTTGGTTGGTCCATGTGTATACTTTATATTAGTGTTTGCTCCCCAATGTGTTCATTTTCCCTAGATCATGTGAGTCAAATTGCTATAGCATAACAGGACCATGTATTACATGAAAATGATTTGTAGCTCTCATGCTGGGCTAACTTTTTTTGAGCTATTTGAATAGTATCCCAAGCCTCTTGTGGATTTATTTTGACAGCTTTCTCCTTGCTTTTTGTTTTAGGATTCTGGTCTTTATCTGTATTGTTGGAACTATTAGTGCACGAAGTCAAGAAGAAATTTTTTTTGTCTTACGATGTTTGCTTCAGGAGACAATGAAATGGAGCATGGAGCTACCAGATACTGGTCATGTTTCTTCCTTTGTGCTGCTGCTTTGTTGCACTTTCCAGTTGGACGTAATATCATTCTTAAGAATGAAAATTTGTGTTCGTAGTATTTGTGATTGATTGCTGTCTATAAACTTTGTATAAGTTGGGCTGTCTTCCATCAATTGATGAGGTGTGGCATTAGTTTCGTTGTAGCTGTGCTCTTTCAGATGGTGGACGGATAGTGACTCAAGAGTCCTGCTTAGGAAGCAGACCAATCTTTTGTTGAAACTTGCCCAGCTTTCTTTTTCCCCAAAAGCCAAAATTTCCATATTGTTGTAAAATGAGCAACATTTGCTTTCTCTTCTTGCCCACATTTCTCTTCTTGCCTGCATTGAACTAAGTGCACAGGCAGTTTGAACCTGATCTCCAGAGTCCCAACCTCCAGAGACCCAGGTACTACTGGCTGTACTATATTTTGAGATCCTGGGTATTTGCTGCCCTGCTCCTGGACCTGCACTTTCAGGTGTGCAGGAGAATGTGGATCCCACAAGATGAAGCCTGGAGGAGAACATGAATCCACCAGAATCAAGGCTGGATGGAGGACACAGCAGTTCACAATGTAAGAAAAGCTCAATCTGAAAAGCTCAAATTCTTTCACATTTTCTCCATTCAAGTGTGTGATAGAAACAGGGTATATATCCCTGGTGGTTTCATCTGTGATTTCTATGCGCCATGGCACGAACCCTATTAAGCACAAACAATCCCTGACATCTTATTTGGCTCAAGAATACTTCCACGGGCTTCTACTTTTCCAGTAATAGCGAAGTCAGATTGTAAGCTCACGGGTCTGTACACATATATATGGTTGTGCTTATCACGTTTCTCCACAATTTGTTGCATGCGTATACAATGTTTCTTTCTTTGCCTGTATTTTGTAGAAGTAATAATTGAAGCCATCAACTCATAGGTTTTTGGTTCTCATTTCATATGGTCATCAACATCCATAAGAATAGTCAGCTTCAAGAAGGGAAGGTTTTTGTAGTGACAAACATATTTCATTGTCTTGTCCAGGCATCTTACTTTTATGCTTGCTACTTTCACACACACACACACACATACACACACATTGTTAAGGCAAGCAATGGTGATGAAAACTTGTGAAAGTGTCCTTCACAAACAAACTATCATAACAATCAGATTGTATGCCTAAATCTGATAAACCATAACCTGTGGACCCAAAGTACACACACCAAAATGCATGCATGGGGCCGGGTACCTTTTGTCACTCTTACAAGATCTCCTCCGGGATCAAAGAATCCTAGACCCTCTTCAAATGCCTTGGTTTATTCATGGTTTGCTCGCACAATCCAGATCTTTGAATCCGATCTTTTTGTAGCCAAAAAGCAAAGAGTACTTACCCTACTTGAGGATCAAATTACTACTCTAAAGCATGATTTGCACTTGGGTGTTAGGGAGTTTTTGTTGGCCTTTCCTATCAAGGCAAGGATATTGTGTTTAGATTCATTATAGAGTATTATAGTAGCTTTAAGGCATTTTGGCCCCCTACTAGGTAATAATAATAATAATAATAATAATAGGTCTATTTTTATACGAGGATTTTTGAAAGATGATATATTTTGGCTTGTGTTGGAAACTTGAGATTAGTTCTAGAGTTATAACATCTTGAAGGATTTTGGTTCCTTTTAGAGGATTTTTTTTGAAGATTATTATTTTTGCATGGGTGAAATATTTGAGTTTTCATAATTCTACTTTTTGCCATAAGATACTTTTAAAATGTAAATGGCAAGGCCACAGTATGTGGGACACCCATTGTTAACATAGCTGTTATTTTTTTATAGATTTAGCACATAATGTTAGGTAATAATGAAACTTTATATGAACCCATGAAATTTTGTGCACTCACACCCAAAGACATTGCTTATGGGCCGCAACTTATTTTGCTACTCTAACATCATAGAGCATTCAAGACCAAAGGTATGGCTAAAGGTATGTAGCCATATCATTGTCTTGTGAAATAGTTGGGGTGGGGGAGGGGGAGGGGAATTAGGGGGTTTGAAGCAGATTTCTTTTACTGGTGAAATTTTGCCAAATAGCAAAATGTCAAATTAAAAATCTGGAAAAGACCTGATTTTGAGGTTTTTGGTCACCAAAAGTGAGGGAGAAAAAGGTTTTAAACTGTTAGATTCGTCTATTTGGTTTGCATTGTGTAGCCATTAACATACAAGAATGGTAATTTATTTCTGGTTTATAGCCAGATTTGGCTAAATCTACCTAGAGATGATCACCATTTCTTCTACATATTCCTATGAATGATAGCCACTTTGGCTACAAACAAAAATTCCTAAAAAATCACTGGTCTAGAGTTGCTCTATGTGGGCAATAAGTGGGAAGGAGGTGAGATCTAGACACCCCCATGCCCCCCCCCAAACCCCCCAATCTTGTATGTGCTAGCTAACATTGAGTTAAATGGCCATTTTTGGCCTTGTTACCCAATATTGAAAAAAATGTTTGAAATCTAGGTTTTAGGCTAAACTGAATATTAGCTACCACCAATGCTAACACCACTTGCCACCTAGGATGCCACGTCATTAGTATTATTAGCTAATGATCCATGTGTGTGAATGCACTTGAAAATTAAGAAAACTTAACATTGACTTACCGATTGATTTAAGACCATGTGTGAATCATGCTTAATTGTAATTTGTTAGGGGGTGCGAGACAATGCTTTTTCCTAACCTTTTTAAGGTGCCCTCCAAATAATACACTACAAAATCTCTTTGAGTGCTCTACAAGGTATATTATCAACAGCTGCAATATGAGCAGATTCTAGATAGACCTTTAGGTAATGCACTTTCATTCCACTTTGTCCAAACTCTTAATCCCCAACAAATACTGTAGAAATCTCATTTGTGACTACCCAATTGGCTTACAATGAACATGACCCAATTTGACAAATTATATTTTGTAAATTCATATCTAAATCTACAAGTTTAGACCTAATTTTGGTCGAAGATTTTATAGTCATTGCTATAGAAGCTGTTCATTTTGATGACTGCCATTTAGGGATAGATCTCTAACAATTAGCTACAAAATTTCTCTTGGTTTTTTCAAAGGAGGTAAATTTTTTCTCTATTGCAAGAAGGAAAGGAGAAGAAGGAAGGAAGGAGGAGTTAGTAATTATTGTCCACCCATAATATGATATGCTACAAATTATCATGTATTTGCATATGTTACCATGGCATCAATCTTTTTTTTCTTTTTTTTTCCCCAAATCAATCCTATCCATGATTCATAAGTACCTCAATTCTGGCAAAAATGATGTACATTGTTGTTATGTACCAAAAACTATGGAGATTTTTTTCTCCCAACTTGGATCATATCCAAGAGTTCAGAGCAGATCTCAATTATGGTAAGCTTCAAAACTCTCACACATTCTCAATTACTCAATCTTAATGCTTGAAGATCTGTCCTTAAGAATAATAGGACTAATTTTCTGGGATTGCCAGATTGTTGACCCACCCTAAAGATCCAAACAATGGTTTTTTTTTTTTTTTAATTTAAATTTTTTAAATAAATTTTATAATATAAAATTTAAAATTAAATTTATCTATTAATATTTTAAATTTTAAAAATATATTTATTAATATTTTATATTTTATTTATTTTTATAATTTATTAATAAAGTTAAAATTTCAATTTCGATTGTATGATGTAGCCAAACTGGTGAACATCAACAAGAAGACTTAGCCAAATTAGGCTATAGACCAAATATGAAAGTAATTTTAAAAAGAGAATACTTTCATATTTTGGCTACCTGCTGGAAGTTGGAACCTGTAGTAGAAATCTAGAGACTTAAATGATTTTTTCCCCAATATGTGGTGGATTTGAGCCATTTTTTTCAATAGAAAATCCTCTGTATGTGTTGAAATCTTCTTTTTTTTGTTCCAGGTGGGAAAAATGCGAAAATTCAACCCAAAAAAATCACTGGATCCAAACCCTGCTAATCCTAACTAGGCACACAATCTTTGCATACTGATGTGCATAATGGCTATGTCCTGGCCATTTTGTAGTTCGGGCATCAGCAATTCTGAAGATGAATAACATCACATTGTAGTGTTGAAAAGCCGGGATTTATGAGGAGAGGAGGACCTTGGGGTTTTCTATGTTTGCATGATCCATGATGCAACAACTTGGCTAACAAGCCTTTGATCCACGGAGCTCCTTAGATGCTGCTCTTGCTGAAGCTCCCCTTGCCAAAAAAAATTGAGCAAGTTTAGAATCGAATCTCTAGCAACAATTTTTGGATCATATTGTGGCAAGAATTTGTCAATTCAATGTCAAGAAAGACTTGCATTGCTCAACAAGGGTTGCCTGAAAATGCAAACTTGAAGCAGATTCGCCAAAATTGGATTTGATTGTAATTGTTGTCATCTCATGATATTTCAATTTATGGCATTAGTTGCAAATCCTACACCGCACAAGTAAAGTATATAAGAAGAGTGCAAATCTAGAGAAATGTTGCTAGGTAGCTCAATTTCTTGCCTACACTAATTCAAGTTGGAACACAAATTGTAGTACAAAACTTGGCATGATTCATTCATTCATTCAAAAGTTATATATATACATTTGCAATTTATTGTGAGCAATCATACATGCATCCAATAGCCCTATTAGATGTAGTCTCAAAACCAAAACCCACATCACAAACTTTGTGGAGTTTAGAAATCTTACATAAATGTTTCTATTGACTTATTACTAGAAAAGTTGAACATGTGCGATTCATTGTTTTACAAGATATAGGGCTCAAACAATATGAGATATGTTTCACAAAGTTGCATTGTTGAATGTAGACCTATTTGTTACCAAATTGCAAAACAAGGGGGAATTAGGTGATTGTCACATTTTCAAGGTTGTGCTTGATTTCCACATTTTGAACAATACTCTTGTTGTCAATTTCAGTGATACTTGTTTTCGTTTATTTCTTATCTTTCCTTCTCTTATTAATTGATGCGTCATTGATTTTGACGTGTCTATAAACCTTATTATTGAATCATCTTTCAATTCTATTTAGATTGACTTGAATTGTAAATATGGATGTTAACAAGAAAACACAACGTTTGAATTTTGGAACTTTTTAACTTTCAATAGCCATTTATTTTATTACTAAAATAACAAGTTTTTAATTATTCTAAAGCCAAGAGTTGATAGTTTTGAAGATGTTAATCTCTTGAAATAAACATTGAAGATTTGGTAATGGTACCAACCAAATAGTTTGGTCAACACTACCTTTACCAAAACAACTTAAGTAGCTCTTCAGAAAGGATAACAAATTTTTTGATAGGGTACTTAAACCTAATTTCATGACATTGAGGACCTTTTTTTCCTTATACTCCTTAGCCAATTTTAGCAAATTATTTTCTTAAACTTATTTCTCAATAATTCTTTTGTGTCTTCCCTTATTCCATAATGAGTTTTTGCATACATGTGATTATTTTTTGATAGATGTGATGTTTTTATGTTTGTGCACAGTTGGACTTTTGAGGACTATCAATCTTTTGTTCTGAATCTCTATAAAATAAATAAAGATTCAAATTGATTAAAATCACAAGATCTATGAAAAATTCTCGCTATGTATCAAAATATTTTGATAGAACCCAATCAAACTTGACAACTAAATAACTCATGTTTGGAGCTTTAGGACTATAAGTTTTTATCGATTTGATTTTCTCTTGTTTAATTTTACCTATATTTGTAGCCTCAAAGTTATTCAACAACACAATTTTAAAACTTTTACATTCAAGATTTTGACATTCCATTCGAACATTTTCGGAGTGGTTTTGTGAATCGTTCTTGATATTTATGAAATTATATTTGGAATTGCATGAATAGTTCAAATAAATTTGTCTTACAATCATTATAAGGTATTTTGATATGTTGAATGTTTAAATATTTTCATCTCATGGAACATGAAACCTTTATTGCCAATACATCTACATGAGTGTTGTACTTCATTTAATTCCCCTTTATACTTCAACTTGCCTTTAAGTAAAGACTTCCAAAAAACAAAACCTTGTTAAATAACATCATTTCCAAATATGTTTTCCTAATGTTTGGTAGTTAGTAAAATTTTATATAGACCTTTGATAATTTTATTTCTAAATATATGTCCACTTAACTACTAAAGGCCAAAAAGTTTTTAAACTATAATTATAAAGAACCTTGAAAGGTGAAGGGTTGAAATAACTACATCACTCAAAAAATTAGTATCAAAGATTACTTGTGTGTTTTGTTGAACTCCTATTAAGGTTACTTTCACAAACAACTAGTTCTTTGTTTTTTGCTTCTCTTGTGTTTGGAAGGGCACATAAGAAATCAATATGGGATTTTGTTGTGTTTGATGCATTCCAAATGTATTTTTATTGAAATGACACATTTGATGATGAAACATTTGGAAAATAGTCTAAATCTATGACATGGCATGTTCTTTAAACTAAAAAACCAACAAATACACCCAATTAGTTTTTGGTCAAGTAATAACTAGTTCGAAATTGATTGGAAGGTTGGAAATTTTTTATAATTTCTACCAAATATGTTATTTTAATTAGTAAAAAAATTGAAAATTTTCAGTTCCTACAATTATAGTTTTTAAAGACTTGGAACCAAGGTTCTTTAAAGAATCAAATAACCACCCAACACCAATTTTTCTTGGATAGTCATGGATCCAAACTATCTCAAATAATAATAACTGTGAAGTGTTATTTGTTGCACACTATTGATGCGTTCATTGTTCATTGCTTTGAAAGGATTGTGAGTTATTGATGTTGAAGCAATGTGCATGCATGCATAAATAAATCAAACATGTAGTTGCATTATTTAGTCCAACAAGGTCATTGTTGGCTGGTATATTACTTTGCATTTAGTCTTTGGTTTGTTTTTTCAAACGAACTAATGAATGATGGCTTTGAAAAAAATTTACTACAATTTTTTTTATCATTGGTTGTGTTCCTTTACATTAGGTTTTATGGTGAAAGCTTGTGCAAACCAATTTCAAGTAGATTTGTAAGTTTATTTTTTCTTGGGTGCAAACCATTGTCAAGTAGATGGTTTCAATTATATGCTAATGACACTTTTTGTTGTCTATTGTTTATGTGCATGTTTCACATTCTTATAAAAAAAGGTCACAATTTAGAAGCTTACAAGGTTACGAACTTCTATGGGTTCTACAATTTGACAAAACTTGTGAATGTGTAAAGGGGAAAAATATCCATGTAAGTTCTGTCATTTTTTCTATTTGCAAATTTATATGTTGCATAACATCTATTATGTTGAGCTTCATAGGTTATTGACTTGTGTTTCAATTGTTACTCATCATTATGTATTTGTTGGGTTAGATGATGCAATAATAATGAAAATTTGCTTTTGGAATTGTCATAGCGTGTATTGTTGACACAAAACAAGGTTGATGTGGAGTTACTTAAATAAGTTGATGAGTTGGTTTTTTAAGAGTAGGTTAAGATATATTTGTTCATCTTAATGATGTTATATTAATTTCATACAAATTAATATTTGTAAATGTAATTGTTTGTGAATTACATGTTTACATGGTTATTGTAAAAATATCGTTTTTTTTCTTGTTATTTGGATTTAAATTCTAAAACATGTTGCTTATGTAGATTTGTACATGCAACTAAGGTTTGGGGTTGGGGTAATTACATCTCCTTTTAAATAATTTTTTACAATTCTTGAATAACTAGGTTGCATAAAATTTATCTTGCCATAAATGCTAAAACTTAAACCTTGATCCCTATCTTAAATTTGTTGTAAACCCTAAATTAAATTTGTACTTAGTGATCTATTGAATTTGGAACTTATAATATGGTTAACTTTTGGTTCAAATAAATTTTTTTGTACTTGAACCCTAGATTTAAAATCTTAACCTTTAATTTTAAAAATAATTAATAATAAAATAAATGACCCTTTATACCCTAAACCTAGAGGTTAAAACCTAAAACTTAAACCATGAAATTTTACTTATATAACATGAGCTTAATTTGGTTTTGATCTTGGATCATTTCTTATTATAGTTATGTCTAGTCTTTAATGTTTAAAATTTATGTTGTTTACTCTTGGGGTTTAAAAAAAATTGTGATTGTTTAAAAAACTTTATTTCAACTTCTATTGCATATTAGTATTTTTAAAAATAAATAAATTATGACTATTTCTTTTATTACAAACGTGTGTGAAGTTGTGTTTTTGGTGTTTGTATATTTTTCAAATTTATGGTTTATGGTTGTGTGTTTTATTGTTTTTTCTAGCATCAATTTTGTTTTGGACTATCATCAATTTTGAGGTCACAATTGTGTTTTGAAATTTTTTTTGCACATTTGTTGGTTCTTTCATTTTATGCTATGTTAAAAATTGATGATAAATTTAATAATTTGGGGCATGATCTTGATCCAAGGTCTATCAATTTTTTTGATGTAAATTGTGTTTTCAATTTCTATTTGTATGTTGTGTTGGTATTTTTTTGGGGTCATCCATGGCTAAGTTAATTGCGAACCCCATTAAGAATAGGGCAACACTAATGTATGTCTTAAATATCAATAATATAACAAAGGATGTTGGTGTGTATGTTTTGAGTTGAATTGATCCAAATCCTATGATGTGGTAGATATTGGATCTATAAGTTTATTCATTGTGATTTCAACAATGTTTTTGATTTCATGATGATGACATTGACCATAAGTTACATTTTTGTTACTATATTCTTCCCATATCTCAATGTTGGTTCATACATATAAGTGTAAAATTTTGGTGTTACATTAAAAAAAAAAGTTTGAGAAAGGGGACTAAACCTTTTTGTTGAAAGTTGGGGCAAACACTACCATAAAGCCTATAGATCAATTTGAATTTCCTTGCAATTTGTTGTTATTCATTCCATTCAAGATTTGATTCGAAAATAAGATTTCAAGGACCTTGGAACAATGGAATTGGTTGACATTTGAATTTATGAGTGCAAATTTGTCAAGAATTTTCATCTTGATTGTAGTTAATGGCTTAGGCCCTAATAGGTGAAAACACATTAATAAGAATCACAAAGTGTGTGGACATTACTAAAAAACTTTATGCCTCCATATTTGAAAATCATTAGAGGAACATAACAAATTATAGTATCAATTTTTTTTTTTGGAATAAATTCCATCGCTTACAAAGTTTTAATGCCCAAAATTTGATGAAAATGTATGATATTTCAAAAGTCCTTTGGTTTGATTTAAAGATTCAAATCAATTGTGCAAACATGTGGTTTTTTGGGGCCAAAAGTCCATTTTCCTTAATAAATGCACCCTAGAATCAATATGAAAATTGGTGAAAATTTTGATGTTCATACATAAAAAAGAAAAATGGCTCAAAATTTATGAAATTTTTGTTTCTATGTGCACCATAATTTTATTTGGTTGTATTTGGTTCATAAGTGTTTTAAACCTTTATTATTATGAAAAAATTCATAATAATAATATTTATATACAAAAAAAACATAGATGCATAATATATAAGATATGGGATTAAAATATGTTTAAAATATTTATTTATAGCAGGCAATCATAAATTGGATCAAAGAAAAATCTTTAAAATTGACCCAAAAAACGGCCATGAATGATTCCTTTTAATGTGTATACAAGTGTTGTTTTCTTCCCTAGTTTTACATTTAGTATTTTTAGCTTGTTGACATTTACAACATTGGTAGACCATCAATTCTCATGGTTAAGATCATAAAAAAAATTGTATTTGGTGAACATCAACTTGTGATTAATTTTGTAAACATTTCCATAATCCTTGTTCTTGATCTTTCATCTTTTGAAATTTTGATTCAAGTACACAACAAACAAATTAAAGGGCTAGATTTTATAGTTAACTTTGAGGTTTACTAAATTTAATTGTGATTGTTTGATTTTTTTGGTTTACATTCAATTTTTATCATGTGGATTTTTTTAATGAATTGTGTTGGTGGAAGTTGTAGGCAAGTTAATTATTTCAATTAATACTTCTTGTTTAGAAAACATATGTGCAAGGTGTCACCTCTCTTTTATGGCAAATACAGATGGTGCCAACTACTAATGCAATTATAAGCATTCAATTTTGATTGAAACTTTGCTTTGGATTTCTTGCAAAATCAAGGAAGATAGTGGTTATGAATACAAATGTGTGATTTGCAGCTCGTGGATCAAGGCTTTGTTCAAACATGATGTTTTTAGCCTTGAAGATTGTGGTTGTTTCGAAACAAAACCTAGAGGTAGATTTATTTTGAGTCCCACAATTGAAATGGTTAGTTTTTCAACCTTGAAGGATAAATATGAAATCTAAAAGTCCATAAGGAGAAATGCAATTAATGTGCAATTTTAAGCTCCTAGGGATTATGTGTTGAAATGCAACCTTTTAGGAGTTTTAATTTTACTTGTACATCACACTTGGAATTTAACGATTGGATAAAGAAGAATGTATTCAGATTCAATCTTTTAAAAGTTGTTTTGAATAGAAGTTTGGATTAAACATTTGGATTTAATATTAGTTTTGAAGATGAATCTTTGTACATATCGTTCCAAATAAGTTCACTTTTTGGAATTATAGTATTATGTATGTATATCATATATTGGAAAATACAATTTTGAAGTTAAATTTGAAATTTGAACTTGAGATTGGGAAACTTGAAAAAGTTGATATATGGGGGGAAAATTGAAACTAAATCATGGGTTTTCTTCTTGGCCAAGGTTGTATCACGGATGGGTCTATTGGGATCTTATTTTGAAAGTATGTTTCAAAAACATTTTAGAAATTGAACTTGCATTGTAGAACTTGAATGTGCATTTTGGAAGTTGATTTTGGAAGCAAATAATAATAGATTGTAAAATTAAAATTGTTTGAAGGAGTCAAAGATTATATATATATGAAATATTCATTATTTTAAAAATATTCATATTACTAAAAATATTAAAGGAAAACTATTAGTACATACATATGAACAAGAAAATAAAAAAATAGTAAATAAATGATTCATAATATATAGTAAAGCTATTAGTAAAGTTTTTGAGTTGAAAAAATAATTAAAATTTTATTTGTATAAGTAATATGATGTTCATATATAGTGAACATTGTTTATGTAATTTTTTAATTAATATTAATTTTAATATTTAAAAAAGGAATATTCTTTTTTTGAAAATTTGAATTTTTTTGTGGTGAAATTTTGCAATTAAAAAAAGAGTCATGAGCAATATGGTTAATAATTTTTTTGGAAAATTTCTAAAAAATTCACCACCTTTTAAAGAAAAAAATTATGAAATCATCAAGAATTTTGGTTGATTTGGGCAAATTTCTTGCTTTCTTATTTTAAAATCACCATATTTAGTTAATAGGTTCTAGTGGGTCACCAACATGTAATAGGATTCCTAAGTTTTCTATTTCTTTATTTCTTGTATCCATATTTGGTTAAATCCTCATTAATCATCATTTAAAAAAAAATTTGTGGAAATGTATTAAATAAATACAAAAATTTGAACATATACATTAATAGTCAATTTTGTTAATATTGCAGGTTTTTAATTGAATTTTTTAAAATAATATTATATTCGATATATTAATAAATTTTTTAAAACATAATTCAACAATTTAAGAAGAAAATATGAAATAACATATTACTATTGAAATTAGAAATTACATATGAATAATAAATTGTGTTAATATTTTAGGTTTTTAATTGAATAACTAAATAAGATTTGAATATAAACTATAATAAGATTTTTAATACTAAAGATTTTTTTAAAAACATATTAATAACAAAATGGTAAAGTTGTGTACTACGAGAAGTTATATTAATGTATTTTAAATTGAAAAAATATTCCTTTTAGGAAACTGGTAATTTATGTCAACTAAAAAAATAACTCTACATAAAATTTCAATTAGGTAACAAATATAATTAGTCCATCAAGGAAGGAAAAAAATTAGAATTTTATTAGAAGGTAAAAAAAATTGCCAACACAAAACTAAAAAAGTAGAATGTGGATTGCAAATTTATTGACAGACTTAAAATTCATTTGAAAGGTAAAGTACAAAATTCAACTTAACATAAAATTAGATATTTCAATATGAACATGGATATAGAGATCTAATTAGGTGAGATTGGTTTGTAATATTATTAATTTTCACCATAATGTGGGAAATTGTTTATTCAATGCAATCTTCTAATTATTGAGACATTCAATAAGTTCTTAAATGATATTGAAAAATATATGTTTCATTTAAAACAATGTTTAACTTGGGCACACCACATGCTTTAAACATGCTATAAATGTGAGTTTAAATTTTTAAAAATTCACATGATTTACATCATAGGCAAACAAACAATGAACAAAATTGTATAATGTAGAATGGTCATATTTTCTTTAAATGGTTGATTGTGGTGTGGTTTCATTGTAGTGCATTGGATATTTGAATATTTATAACACTCCATTCATGTTTCAGAATTAAAAAATAAAAATAAAAATTGTAAAAGTTGGAAATGAAAACCCGTATGGAGCTTCAAACATAACATATGGAAACATTACTTTTGAACTTGCTAATATATATTATGGGGTTCCAAAATTTCAAAATCATTTTAATCATAATATATAAAAAATAATCTAACAAGAAGTATGTGAATGGAAAAATAAATGTTAATGATAATCAAAAGATATTTAGTTAGTATTTAAAAGTTAGATTTTTTTAGGAATGAAAAACAAATAATTTTAATGGATCCTTCACAAAATTGCATTAGCATTCCTTAAAAGGTACCCAATTTTGAATATGAACATATCACAATTTAAAATACATTTTAATCCTCTTTAATTGAAACAAACCAAAAATTATAATATAATTGATTTATGTGAGGAAAAAAACAAGTTTTCTGATAACATAATACCATAAATTTCAAATTCATCAAATGTTTTTTAGAAATATATTGCCTTTTGAAACAATTGTTCATCAACCTAATGTTTTCTATTGAAAAGGAAGACATTTATGATACCATTCATCATATGCTTTTATAAATTCAATTGAAATTAATCATAATGGAAATGACTTTGTTGAAATTGATATGAAGGATGGTATTATTATTGAAGTTAATTGTAATCATCTTGAAAATAAAAAATTCTCAAATATTGTTTCATTTGTTTTGTGAACTAATGATGGGACATAAATGGTTAATAAGAGTATCTTAAAACATAAAAATGATATTAAAAACATTGCTAAACATGTTTGTTATTGTTGTGTTTTGCATACCAAATTTGTTTTACATCAAAATCATATATCAAAAGATTCCTTGATGTTTTAGAAATTAAAAGACTAACAAATCATGTATTAAAGTGTAAATCTTGTTGAAAGAAAATTGATTTTAATAAATTTTTAGACTCAAAACCAAAAAACCATTAGTTTTAGCTCCCTATATTTTTAGAGTTCTATGTGAAATAAGATGATCGTAAATTTAAAAAATAAAAATAAAATTACATTTTGAACGAAGACCGTAAAGGCCCCTCTTGAAAGCATTAGGACTGTAAGTTATGAGCCTAAATTCATTTGTATTCTTAATGGCTATTAAACCCTTGACATGGAGCCTTACCTCCATGAACCCCCCCCTCCTCCCACCCACTCACTCACCTTAGTTGTCAGGGCTATGACCTTCAATTCGGGACCAACCTTTTTCCCCTTTATACTTTTTGTAATGTATATATTTACAAAATCTTTTGAAAATCTGACATTATATAGAGTAGATTGTACCATGTTGAAATGTCTTACTTAAGTCACTTCTCGTCATCTTCTTTGTGTAAGGGTAATATATGCCTTTGGAAACACATGTTGTTACACCTTGTGGAGCAAACGACATTAAACCTTGTGAATAGTGAGTGGGGGTGCATCTTCTTTGTGTAAAGTAATATATGCCTTTGGAGCACACCACCGCATCGCACCTTGTGAACAAAAGTGGGGGTGGAGAAGTGCATGAAGAAGAAGGAGAGGAGAGGAGAGGAGAG
>Ga0116231_10002688_pt1 | contig 37142 bp, 30 predicted proteins | sample S1TSphgellanicum_2_FD_89695 | JGI IMG/M metagenome (GOLD analysis project Ga0116231, IMG submission 89695) | Host-associated microbial communities from peat moss isolated from Minnesota, USA - S1T2_Fd - Sphagnum magellanicum MG | ecosystem: Host-associated > Plants > Peat moss > Unclassified...
ACAGTTTTGGGGAAGAAAACTTTGGAATAAAAGTTAATGAATCCTTGTTGATGATTTAGATTCGTGTGATGAATTAATTGGATGGATGGATGGATGGATGGATGGATTATTGAATCAATAATTACAGTTTTTGGGAAGAAAACTTTGGAATGAAAGTTAATGAATCCTTGTTGACCTTTGAGATTCTTGTGATGAAAAGAAGGATGAATGGATGAATAAATGCATGCATGCATGCATGCATGCAATTGCATGATCAACAAAAGAGGCAGACTGAGTTCCCGACAGACTTTTTCACTCTGGAGTGGCCACAAGACAGGGACTGAGTGAAAAACCCAAAAAAAAAGGTGGTGCACAGAAGGTGGAAAGATTAATACCAAGCAAAAGGGGAATTTTGATAGAAAGAAGGCAACTCTCTCTCGCTCTCTCTCTCTTCATGGTCAAGAAAAGCTGGAGAGAGTTATGCAGAGTATTATTGCCCCCAGTTAAATTATGTGGTTGAATTTCTTGTAAGGTGGAAAAGAAAGAGACTCTTCATGCACGGATGGACAAAAGTGTGAGAGTTTTGCGGAGTATTATTATTATAAATTATTTTGTAGGTGTTGTTGTTGCATGATAAAAGTGAGAAGGATCTTAAATTGTTTTCCCTCTCATTCCTTCTTTTTTATTGGAGATGAAATTGCATGCATATGTATGAATATATATATGTACATTACATTCACTTGTGTCCAAAGAGTGGGTCCATCCCCATCTTTCTTTTAAACATGAGGAGGTGAAATAAGTTGGGTTTATTCTATTTATTTATTCCCTCTAGATTGTACACAGTTCGGTCTTAAAGGGTGGGACAAATTTGCACCGAAAAATATGCATGTGTTCAACACAACTACCTAACCTAACAATGGGATGGAACAAAAATATATTGTGGCATGCAATTGGAATACATATATGATGCCTGAAATAATTTTGGAAACACTAAAAAAAATATACATGAGTAAAAAAAGCCCACTCACTAAGGCTAAGGAAAAACAAAGAGCTCAAACCTTTGGACAACAAACAAAAACAGCATAAAACAAAACAAAAAGTTGTGATGAGAGTGTTTCATTGTTTTTGGGAGGATGGGTTGTTCGAGTAACTAAACTTCTTGGACCCACACCAAAAACGGAAGGAGAAACAAAATGGAAACCATCTCTGGTGCCGTAGCCTAGGGTCAGTTTCCACATTGACAAAACTAATACTTCTTTTTTTTTTTCTTCAAAAAATTAATTCATTTTAAAAATTTAAAATTATTGAATTTTCCATTATCTATTATGATATTGTCACATGATTAGTGAAATTATTCAGAGAGTGTAGCCTATGATAATTATGATGATTTTTTCAATATGTCAACTTCATATTTTCACAAATTTTTATTTTGCTATTTTGAGGATTATTTAATGACGAAACTAACCTACGGGTAAGGTAGTGGGGTTTAGGGTTGGAACATGTTTTTTAGGTAGTATTTGGGATTTTATGAATTGGGAATCGAACTATGAGTGAACCTGGAGACTGGAGACCTGATTGGACTCTTGAGGCTATTTTTCTTTTCTGTTGAATTCATTTTATATTTTACATAAACCCTAATCATGTACCACAGTTCCATCATTTCTCATGATTTTGTTTGGACTTATTGACAAGGTGGAATAACCATTACACAACAAGTAGCTCATCTTTCCACCAAGGAAGGACACCACCATATTTGGTTTCATTTGAAGCAAATAGTTACATTGCAAATCAAAGTGGAATGGAAATCCCCATTTTCTTCTTTAGTTAAGTTTGTTTTGCCCCACCCCATACTTTGGTTTTGAGTTGTACCAAATGTCTCCCACTTTACTTTCATTTTGGATTCATCATGCTGCCATTCTGTACCCCCAACCCCAAAAAAAATCTACATTTGGGATATGATTTGTAGCAAATGTCGTCATGTAATCAAACACACACACAAACACACACACACACTCTCTCTCTCTCTCTCTCTCTCCACTTCACATTTGGATCCTAACATGCAAAAGCAAAACCACAGTTGAAACACCAAATGCTAAAGTACACACTTCGACAGCCACATACCCCACTCCACTTTACTGCCAATATGCATCCAAACATGCAAAAGCAAACTACACTTGACACATTGAATGGCAAAAGTGTACACGTTGCAGTGCACATGCCTCCCCGCTCCACTTTAGTGCCCCTTGGGTGTAAGCTAAAGCCCCAACTTAGTTCTCAAAAGAAAGGGCCTAAGATGCTGCAGTTGACAAGTCCAGGCTCACATTTTGGAAATGTCCCTGACCTGCAAGCCCTATTGTAAAGCACAAGGCAAACATTATCATGAACCTCAACATAAGGTATGTAGATCACAAGGCATAAGAGTAAAGGAGGAGGGGTGGGGGGTGTTCTTACACCTACTCCTTAAGAGTGCAAGGAATCTTATACCTACATATCAATGTAAGACTGCTACAAGTAAGGCATAAGATCCCTCCATCTTTACTAGGAAGGATATTCAGGACTTGCCCTCCAAGTACACTAGGAAATTTTCTACCCAAGATCCAAACTTGCACTATTTGTGGAGTGCAAATATAGTAACAATTTACCAATCACAACCCTAATTTTATTTCTTTCTATTTGGAGAAACACCACAGAGCACTATGGGATTTGGTGAAACTTTTAATACCTAACACCTTGAATTGATTTCCTTGGATTGTTGTTTTCAAGTCACAAGCCAATCATCCAGTTTGAAAGCATGTGCAACAAGCATGGGACTCTTTTTTTATCTTATGTAACTCAAGACTTTTGTATAATTTGTAATCTAGAGAAAAGAAAGACACTGCCGCACATAGAGAAGAAACTGCATTCCATGTATCAACTTTCTATTGTGAATGGACCATACACCACCAGCAGTTGCCACTACTTGTTTTAAAAGCTGCATGCCATGGAGGTACAACCCATGTCTTCATTGGCTAACTGACTTTCTTTCCCCATACGTTTACATGATTGTACACTTTTTGCCATTACTTTGCAAACAAAAGACTAGCAACTAAGATGCTTAAAATTGGGCCCCCACATCCAAGTCACTAGAGCGCCAAGAGAAACACCACCTTAGAATACGAGGAGAGAAAACAATAGAGAGAGGATAGAAGGACAGGAGTGTAGCTTGAAGAGAACCCAAAACAAAAGGAAGTATGAATGATCAGAAACTGCAAATCTGAAATTGTTTGCTCTTTGGTCATCACCACCAATACAAAATATGATTCATGAAACATTCCCCATGTAAATGTCTCTAAACCATCCAGATGCCAATGTGTAGAATCTGAGTCCAAATATCACCAAGGCAGCAGATCACCTAAGCTGCAAAGAGAAAAATGATGAACTGTGATGAAGTCTAATTTTAAAAAATTGTTATAAAGTGGGGCATCTTGCTCAAGTATATGATTTGTCACTGCACATTAAGCCTATTCTCAAGCTCTACCACAGCACAGGCATAACCTTCTAACAGAACTAATAACATTACAAACTGCTACAGATGCAAGATATCCCTCATGTCACTAGCCTTGCCTGGGTGAAGACCACTTTCCAGCCAGTAGCAGCTTCCCTTTTTGCAGATGTCAAAGTCAGCTTGATGCTTAGTGTACCTTAACTCCTCCCAATTCTGCAACAAGCATATCACAGCTCTGTCAAATGTTTTTTGCATAAGGAGCTGGCTTACATGTACCTCATGGAACCAAGGGGGGAAATGTAAAAAAAATACTACAATAATGAAGTTCTAAGAAGGGACACAAAAAGCAGTCTATATAGGTTGACAATAGAAGTCCATCAGTATGAGATGCTTGTGGGTTCAAGATTCACAGGTGTGTGTAACTCACTTTTCACACTAGATCATCCAGCCAATCAGTTGCTAGCATAGATTCATTTGTTGCCTGAGAGACAGCTCCCAGACGGCAAGCTTAGTTCGACATCCTTTTAAGAGATGGACAAGAAAACACTTGGCAGCAAATCACCCCGTTCACTAGCTGCAGCAAAAAAAATACACTCTACACATTGAAATCTGCTTGGAAAATTACTTTAAATGGCCCTTTCATGTACAGTTTTAATATTTTGAACCCTACAGACTGGCCACAAGAACTGGCATTTGTGGAAACTTTCTGTAAACATCCATCACCGCACCAGTATTTGGGTGACCTTAGGCTGAGCAATCTCTTACGTGAGCACAAGGAAGCAATGTGATCAGCAGATAACATGTAGAACCATGGAAAACATTGCCACATGCAGAAAGGAGCTCCATCTCCAAGCATCTTACTACAGGCAAAACCCCACATGTGGCTCCTGATTGTAGACTCCAAACTAACACTAAGACCCAGTTGTGAGCACAAATTGTACATACAGCACAGAGGCAGCAGAATCCTGACCTTCCCAGAACATGATTAGAGGAACCATTTACAGCAGGTGCCTTTGTCAAGCCAGATCGTCTGGCCCTACGTTCCTGCTCCTTTTCTGCTCGTAAAACAGTGATCTCCTTCTCCAGAGCTGTGACTTCTCTACGCATCTTCTTTGCCTCGACCTCCATTGCTTTGGTCAATGTATCAACCTTCTTTGACAACATCTGAAAGTGAGACCAACAAGTAATGTTCAACAAACTGTTCCATGAGTTTGTTCATCAGCAAGATGTTTTCAGTGCTGAAAAAAGATAACACCTCAATCTTAAACCAACTTACTCTGTAGCCTGACTTGAGTGCCTGAAACATGATAATACCACAAAATCACTGACCTCAAGAGCATCATCTTTGTCCTTCAGGCTTTGATCCTTCTCATGGCTGGATTTCCTCAAGGCAACAACCTCCTTCTGTAGCATGTCATACATAAAACCTGAAACAGTATCGGCTGCAGAGTTAAACACTTCAACCCCTGCTTTCTCACGTGGTAGATCACCTCCCTCCAGATTATTTGTTGCTTCAACAGCATTTGTCCTGCCAGTGTGGAGCTCCTCAAACCCATTGCTGAAAGCTCTCAGCCTGTTTGAGGTGCCAGAATCTAGTGGTCTGCCACCATCAAAGGACTTTGATGTCATCCGGCCATTTCTCAAAAGAGTTGTTGTAGCCACTGATGCCTTTAGCTGAGATCCTGCAGATCGTTGACGTCTGGAACCATTTGCCAATACCCGTGAACCTTCCTCTGATCCAGTTGATGGGCGCCTTGTTCGGCCATTGCTTGCACTTCTCACTGCCTCCTCTGAACCAACTCCAGCTTGCTGGCGTAGGGTAACAGGCTTCAAGCCTTCCTCAAACACCTTCAGCCGGAATAGGTATTTCTCCTACACATCACAGCAAATAATTAACTTAAAAATTCTAGCAACAAATGCATGAACCGATGAATGTGACTGCATTAGAAGCTCTACAACATATATGGCATCCAAATGCATCCAACACTCTGTTGCCTGCGGATTGATAACCAACCTTCAGTTGAGACTCAGTTTTGGCAGTCCTCTCTGCTATAGCCAACTTGTCCCGGAGTTGCTGCATCTCACCCTGCATTACAATTCAAACTTTGTGAAACATACCCCACTAACAACAACCACACCATCAGTGAATTCACTTGGTCAAATATTATATATTAATAGCATACACTCCAAAGGCATTGGAAAGAAATTGCCATTACAGCTCAATAACTAAACTCACTACAAGTCTTTCATACCTGTAGAAATCTCCGCTCATCAAGCCACTGCTTCACAGGCATCACTTTGTCATTGGCATCCTTCCACTCATTTGCCACAACAACTGCTACCCGATTAGCAGATATCTTTGCTCGTGCAAGCTCACGCTCTAGTGTCTTCTTTCCTTCCTGCAAATGGGATGAAGAATCAGATGATATACAACACATCTTAGCTATTTCAATCATTTCCATTCACTCCAGTATATTTCCTTGACCTGGGGAAATTGTGTTTGTTAAAAACTGGTTATCATATCTATGAGATTGAGAGTACAATAATGTCAGTTCTGGTCAAACCACTACAAACACTACAAGAATTGGTACAGTTACAACCTTGTACCACTATCAAAGTATCAGATCACTGCCCTTATCATGAATAGCAGTGACTAGCTGCTATTATTCCCCATGGATTTCATCAGCTCCTGATAGTGGGTGTAGGTGAGTATACAATGGTCTGCTCAAAATTTCAGCCAAGAAATCTGAGAAAAATCTTTTACATTTCCAAAAGCAGCAGGAAGAGTCAGTCAGGAAGTTGGCTTGCACCCAACAGATGAAGCTAATAAAAAAAGTCAGAAGTATCCTCATTCAATCTGCAACAAGATTCATTTCTATTTGGCCTCTCTATGTGTAAGGAAGGTGGTTCAGGCCTTATGCAGGGTGGTGAGGACCTCTTGCACCCTGTACAACACTTCAAGCACACGACTGATGCTACTTGGATCCAGTTACCAGTTGACAAAAATATTCTTTGCTGCAGACAGGAATCCAGAGTTGCCTCAGCTAACAGCACAAACAGCAAATCACCAGAACTTCTAGTTGTCACATTTCCAGCTCCAAAATGCTCACCAGCAACTCTTCAAACTGCCGTTGATAGTCCCTGGCAGCATTCACAGCAGTCCCTCCAGCTAGAACAGCTTCTTCCAATTCAGCCACTGTAGTACTCAACTTCTCAACTTCAGAAACTTTTTGTCGATGCATCTTGTCCAGTATTCTGTTCTCTTCCTGCCACAAAAAACAATTTCCTAAATTTCATAATATTTTTCCTGATATGATTGAAACAACCATAAACATGATAAACTTGCAAGAGATAGAGCCACAGCCATCACAGCATAGTCCCATTATCAAGAAGTAGAGGCAAAACCTGGCAGATCTCAATTTGTTTCATCAACTCTTGATTACGATTCTGCAAGTCATCCACCATGGAAGCCTTTGCCTCAGCCGTCTGCACTGTCTTCTCTGCCACCAGAAGGGCAGCCTCTTTGGACTTGGTCAGACGATCCAGGGCCCTATTGTCATCCTGCAGCTTTGCTATCTGCCATGAGAGTACATATCAGAGACCAGAAATGCAACATGCCATGTGCAACGTAATCCACACTCATGCAGCAATTCCATCAACTGCATCATGATTATTGAAAGCTTCATATGAAACCAATTTATAACCACAGCACGTTTTCAGGCATGTACACAGAAGTGAAGCAAGGTGTTTTACTTCTTTGTAAGCTAGCCTCAGCTCAGCCTCAAGAGGTGCAAGGATGGCTTCAATCGGTGGAAGATCCTCATCCTTCTGGGCAGCATGCACCCTTCGCAGAGTTGCCTCAGCAGCATACTGTGCAGCAAGAGCTGTCTTCTTCTCATCATTTATCTTCTTCACTTCAAGATTCTGCACAAGATTGCAGGACACCATAGGTCAGCAACCATCCCCTTCAAACTGCACACAAAATCACCAAGAATCCAGTGGATACTGACTGCAGAAAAGTTTCTAGCAAAAAATCAACATGACAGGATTGATAGTTGTTGCACCTTGTTCTCTAATGCAATCTCAGTTGCCTTTAGCTTCTCCACAACTTTTCGGCGTTCTTCAGATACCTGCAGAAACCAAAATGTACCACACAATATCAAGTTAGTCCATCTTCCAAAATACCCCTCAGGACAGTGCTTACTAAGTCATGAGAAACAGACTGGTAAGCAACTGTATCAACTTCTTACAAATGGACATACCCATGGTGTCATCCACGCCCATTGCAGTCAAAACTCTTGCAACCAGAAAAATGGGCAAAGAAGGTTCCCCCAGACCTACTACATGAGAGCGAGAGCTTGACATCATGTCCACAAAAACAGGTGTGTTGAGAAGGCAATATCACACCTCTTCAAACGCTTTTTCTGTTGAACGCTCAGTGAGCTTCAGCGCTTTTATCTCAGCTTGGGCTTCAGAGAGCTCTCGGTCCTTATCTAAAGAATCCAGAACGGTTGAGCACAGTGTCAGAAAATCCTCTTTCACACCCACACAAACACAAAAGCACTGTCTTCCGAACAAAATGCCCACTTCCACAGAGATGATGCCAACCCTGATGACTACATCGCATATACCCTTTAAGAGTAACAGTAAGCCTTCCAGATCTGGACACACATCCAGATATGGAGACCATGTCAAGAGCTATGGTGCAATGCGCATTGTGGAAATCACAGGCCATTTTTTTCAATTCGCCCTTGTTTGAAGGAATGCCTTGAAGTCTGCTGCATAGGAAAACAGCTTTGAGGGCGTTCACGAGGGTGGCACTTCCACAGGCATTGTTGATTACCTATGCAGCTCTGTGTATCTCTGTATGTTGGGAGGGCTTACCCCGAACTTCGTTCTCCAGGCGGTTGAGCTCCACCTTGACTGGATCCGAACCATGTAGCAAGTGTATGATATCCTCGGCATCCAGACCAGGACGCGAAATGCTCCTGCGCTGCTTAGGTTTGGCATCTGCCGACTTGTTGGAGAAGCTGCTCGCCGGAAGCAGCAGCGGCCCGCCTCCATTATCTAAATAGAAGTGCTTGCCATTACTGTAGATTCCATTCATTCCTGCAGCATTGTCATCTGCTAAACCAGCAGCGAGTGACTCTGCCATGCCTGCTGATGCACCCTCTCCTCCAAAAGACTTTGCAATAGACATATATAGATATATATCTATCACACCAACACCAGCACCAGACAAAACCACAAGAATAGGTAACTAACGCGTTTGCACTTCTTCTTTGTTCCTTAGGAGCTGCACAACGTGGTCGTCATTGTCGCATTGACAGTTACAAATTGCACGCATTCCATCCGCAAACATGAAGAACACAGCAGCAAACGCAAAAAGCGCAAAGACTCGCCGTTCTTATGTCTCGCCATCTCCGCGTCCCGAAATAACTGGACAACTGAAAAGCCAACTCTTCTTCTTCTTCTTCTCTCTCTCTCTCTCGTTCCTCAACTAGCTAGTTTTAAATCAGAGCACACTTGCCAGCATCAAGAAGCCGTCATTCATATTCCTCACACAAAAAAGACTCTATCAAGAAGAAAACCTTCAAACAAAGGAACAGAAAACCGCGCTACCAGACGCGTTGCTGCTACCACAAAAAAACTCAGAAGCGTAATGAACTAAAAAAATAACACTGTCCATCCGTAATCATCGAAACCGGATCTCCTCCATTTCCCGCCTGTACCCGCCCCGCTCTCTTTACACAAAAAAGGATGTCACAAAAACGCACCAATACCATCAAATCCAAACTGTCTTTTCTCAGACCGCGTCAAACAAATATATCACCATAACACTCTAATAATAAGTCGACCAGCAAATCTTGCTTTATATCTTTCTTTCAGATCGGGTCTCCAGCCTATGCGCTCCCTCCCTCCCTCCCTCCCTCTGCAAACAACCGAGATCTATCGACACAACAACGAAAAAATTGGTCCCGCTCTCACAACACACAATCTCTCTTTCTCGCTCTCGACAATCTTTTCTCTCTCGCGCGCGCTCTTCTCTCTCTCTCTCTCTGTGCATTTGGCGAAACGGCAAATTTGTGTTTTCCCTTTCCTTCAGTCTGCATGACGGGCGGGGGTTTGCATTATTTCCGAAGAGGTTTGTAGAGGGGTAAGTAGGTTTGAAAAGGCATTGCAGGAAGGTTGGTAGGTATGTCAGTTGACCACAGCTTTCTTTTTTTTATTTAACTGGCGAAATTTAGTTTTTTGAAAATGAAGCGATTTTGAAGGGTTTCAACTGCCAGAAGTTAGGGGGGGGAAAAAAAGAAGGTAATAATCACCAGATTTCTATTTTTGGCTTTAAGTGTATAGCCATAAAACATAGAAGATTTATTAATGATCTGTACTCAATATCTGGTTTGTAGCCAGATTCGGCTAAATCTTCCTATGGATGATTGCCATTTTTTGTACTTCTTCCTTACAGAGGTTCACCACTTAGGCTACATTAAAAAAATTCTTAAAAATAACACTAGGTAGGTATAAACAATGAACGGTTTATACCTACCTAGTGTTGTTTTAGGAATTTTTTTAATGTACACTTTAGGGTAAAGGACCTATTTTGGGGGTTCACCAGTGTAAGGTCCCCTTATGTGAGTTATCTATCTATTACCATAGTACCTTGGCAACTTCAGCACTTTTCATTTTTTAAATGCTGAAATTTTTTCAATTTTTATTTTTCTCAAAAAAAATAAAAATTCTGAAGGTAAATGATTTTTTCTGGGATATTTGGGAACATCATTTTTGAAATGAAATCTTCAAAATTAATTAATTATTTGACAATAATGTGTTGAAGCCACCCGTGTTGTACTAGGACCATAATAAAGAAGGTTGTTTCTTTGTTTGTTTGTCATGTTGAGGTCTGCCAAATGATGGCACTCTCAATGCATTCTTGGTATTGTGGGAAAGCCCTCAATTTCACTAAGGGTGCACCAAGGTGGTTTCATAATTGCTTAGACACATAGTGATGCAAGAGTTATTCAATATTAAACAAATTTTTCAAAGAAAATTGAGCAAACTCAAAACTTTAAACTTAAAAAAAAATTGGGGTGTGTTTCATGGTATCTTGATGGAAAGTTGTCTCAACAATGAGTAGGATTTTATGGAAATGATTTCATAAATTTTAGACCTAATAAGTGAGAGATATTGAATTTTTGAATAAATTTTGGCTATTGAAAATTCAACTAAATTACAAAAAATTGGTTAACAAGTTCACACTTGGGCCAAGAGCAAAAGGCCACACTATCTAGATTAACTTTACAACTGTCATAAACTTTTAAGAAATGAAAATAAATTGGCCATGCAAACCCATCATCTTATTATTACCTTTTTACAAAGAATTCCAACAATTTATGAAGTTTTCAATTGAATGTGATCTTGGAACTTGGCATCCTAATTGTGTTGATGATCAAGATTCAAACCATTGTATCAATTAAGAACCATGGGCATCATCATGCAAGCCTATATTACCTTGTAGGTTTCTTTAGCTCTTTCCAATGATTCCCAACTTCCAAGCACATATTTCATTTGGACATGATTTGACTTTCAATTTGTACTTCAACCATATGGGACTCTTTGGGAGTCACAAATTCTATAATGAGAAAACATGTTGTAGATTTTGTGAGTGCTACCTTCTTTTTGCTTTTGGTTTAGGTGAATTTATTGCCTCACTTTCCTTGACCCTAACCATGCCATGGACTTGCTCCAACCCTAGTCAGTTATCTTTCAAAGGGCTTGTTCCCCAAGTTCAGGTTAAAGCTACAACACATATAATCTTCCCACTATTGTAAGTTATGTAACACTTGGACCAAATGGATGAAATGTGGGCTTGACCTTGGTTAAACATTTAAGAATTACATAAAACCTTGTGAAGGCCACTTTAACCTTTGAAGGCAATCTGTGGCGAAAAGTTTATTAAATATTGAACAATTTCTTCACTATAAATTCATTTAAATCAAAACCCTAAGTTATAGGGGAATTTGGGCACATTCTTGATATTGTTGAAAAGCCTTTGATGAGTAGGATTTAATGGAGGCAACTTGAAAAAAATTAGACATGAGGTGTGAGAGATGTTGAATTTTGAGTAGTTTTCATCATTGAAAATTCAATTAAATTACAAAAAATTATTTTGGAAAGAAAAGTGAGTTGGGTAACCAGTTCACTCTTGGGCCAATGGCACAATTTTTACACTCTTGAAAATTTAACCTAAAAGAAATTTGCATTTGCCTTTTTTTTCTTTTTTCTTTTTTGCAAATGTTTTTTGGTTGTCAAGTTGTGAGATATATTCCTCATCAAGTTCTCTACGTGTGTACACTACAAACTCATATTTTGAATGCATCAACATGTTTCCAATAATGCAAACACAAATCACTTCAATTAAATTACTTCTAAAACAATGCCTCATGCATGTGGCCAAAACAATTGTGAAAGAAACTCACAACAATCCATGTATTCATAATGTCCATCTTTGTTTACAAACCTTGTTTTGGAGACACTCTAAAACCTAAACCCTTTTATTAAAAGATCATGTCCATGGTGATCTTGTTCTTGTTTTTGTTTTTTTTTCCAAATGAGTTATTATGAGGTGTTTTGAAAACTAGTATTTTACACAAGTTCATAACATGGTTTGTTTCCATAGCTTGGTGTAAAATTCCATTGTTATGATAATGTTTTAATTACTCTTCTAATAGCATTACACATGTTCTTTCAAATTCATTTTCATTCCCATTGTATTCTAGATGGTCATGAATGTTGATTTGAAAACAATGTTACCTTTTTTTTTTGCATGTGCTTCTTGAGTTTGCTTTGGTCAATTTATCGATATTGGACAATAATTCTATTACTTATAAAAGGTTCAAAATGATGTGTGATTTATTCAAGTCCAAATAATAATTATCCACTCTTGCATGCCATCCACAAATCCATTAGATATATAACTATAGCCCATTACAAATTAACATACATGTCAATTATAATAGAAGTACATGCTTCCTCTTTATACCCTCCGGCAACTCCCCCTCCCTGACTTCCTTTACAATTTATATACATGAAAGTTGAACTGTTGCCAAAACATATGGGATAAAACTGAGGTGCTTACTGGGAAGACTTGGGGAACACATTGGGAACTTGGGGGACATATTGGGAACCTAGTTTTTTTCAAGTTTGTGATGTTGCTCAAGTAGTGATCATCCCAAAAAAATATTTAGCCAAATTTGGTAATATTCCAAATATGAAAGTAGAAAATCTTGAACACCCTTTAATGTTTAGGTTATTTAGACTATTCTTTTGCTATTTTTATTTAATTTTTAACCTTTTTTTTTTCAGAATTAGGGAATTTGTGATAGAATATTCTTTTCTTCAAAATATTTTTTACAAAATGACGAAAAAATTGCCAAAAAAATCACTGAATATCACCAAATAATTTTTAAAAACAAACTAGACCAAGTCTTTATGTTCACTAAAACCCTCAACCATGGGCTTTACCATAATCAGGCCTGCCTTGGCTTTACCTCGGGCTTAATGTTTTTTGGTTGGCAAATTTTGAAAAAATTTATTTTCAAAACAGAATTTCCAGATTCTATCCTAAGTTACAACAGGTAGACAAAAATATAGAAAAATGTTAATTTTATTTCAGTTTCATTTTTTTTTCAAATCACCAAATCTCTCTAAATCGTCTTATGAATGATCACCACTTCAGCTACATCACAAACAAACCAGAAAAAAAAACCAAAACTCTGGCGCGCGCCTCATTGAGGAAAAGAAAATGGAACTGAGAGAATTTGCAAGTTTGAACTGTAGTAGCCTAGTCACAGACTCGAATTTATTACTCACAGTTTTTTTCTCATCGCATCTGCAGACAGAATGCATTGGGCTGGTTCAGTTGCGCACATGCGCGCTGGGACGAGCACATTCGTGAGCCTGCTGCGGCAGCCTGCAATAAGTTTATAAGCTGGGAGAGAGAGAGTCACACCCTACAAGCAAAGTTCTTCCGTCTTTAAGTTTATTACCTGGACGACATGAGACACAACACACGCGCACTTTCTGGTCACCATTACGCCAGCCAAGAACAGCAATTGAAGCAACAACAGACAGAGACCCTCAGACCAGATCGATACATCTGTTAAAACAACTGAACACAAACACAGATCAATCAACAACCCTCCCTAGTCTCCCCACCCCCCCATGTGAGATCCAAGTTTAAAGTTGAAACTTTGAAGCGCGCTTTCTGCCGCGTTTGATTTGCGCATGGCAGCGGCCGCAGTGCCGCCGCAGCCGCAACGGAACACCCAACTTGAAAAGCCTGTGTAACTCTCAGGGCCTATTGCAGGCAGTAGGTAGGTAGGTAGGTAGGTAGGTAGAGAAGTCAGTGTTTTTTTAATTCTAGCGAAATTTCGCCAAACTTCAACCTGAAAAAATATGATTTCGACCTAGTCAGTCACAGGCTTTTTCTAGAAAACAAATTGCCCAAATTCGCCAAATTTCGAAGGAAATTTTTTCCAAATCGCCAGGTATTTATGATAAGTTCCAGTGGGTAGCCAAGAATATAAAAGGTTTTTTTTTTTCATTAGTGTCACAAAAATAAACCCTTGCAAAATAGTTTGTGCACCTTAAACTAAAGGTGCCAATTGTTTAAATTTTTGACATGGGTTATTCTTAGCTGTATTATGCATTATTAGACTCAATGATGAAGGTTGTGATTTTTGTCTATTTTAATGTGGCAATTTACATTAAGTTTGAGCTCTTTGTGTATTTTGTTAACTAGGTTTTTTTTTATTAAGATATTTTTCCTTTCTTAACAAGCTCCCATATTTTTTGTGTGTTTGCAATAGAAAATTGATGTCTCTTTCTTTTCTTTTCAATTGGATTTATTGTTGTTAGTTTGCACAACTTGAACAAAAAGCGATGTTAACATTGCCAAAGGAAATTACAATATACAAAATCTTAATATTTGTCTTAGATTTTCCCATTACAATCACATTTACTGAAAAAAAAATTGCAAATGTTTTGTGCTACTAACGAGTGCGATAAAGACACACAAATAAAAAATGATGTTTCTTATCAAAATGGACGATTACCAAAATTGTGTGACACAAACAAGATTGTGACTAAAATGGATGTGATTATAAAAAGGGTTTTAGTGTATTCATGTATGGAACCAGAACTAAAACCACAGAGAGACATAGGGGGAGAAGTAAGGTTTTGAAAAAGAGGACTAGAAGGGGGGTCTAACTGAAAGTTAATCGTCAGTTCAGTTCTGCTGCCATACGGTGCCCATAGCCGAATTGGAACTGGGTCTGACGTTTAGAATTGGAATTGAAACTGGAATTTATCCTTTGAAAAATCCGAACCATTTATGTGCAGAACCAGAACCGCTCTAATTTATTTTGTAAACCCGAACGATGTTCTTCATAAAAGCCAAGAACTGCCCAACACTGGGAGGTGCATGGGTACCTGTCAACTGGCTATCATTTCTTTGGCGGCTGCCAGTAGTAGCCGCAGCAGCAGTAGCAGCAGCAGCAGAGGAGGTTCTGAAACGTCCAACCGGTTTGATTATTATAGTAAATAAACTCCCTCGCAAGTGTGAATCTAGCAGCACCCACCAGTTCACCATGCAGGATGGATGATTATGATATGTGGACAGAAAAAAGGACACTTTTCAATACTTTTTTCCCTTTGTATTCTTGACTAACCACGGTGTCTAGCTAGCTCGGCACTAGTACCATCCATAATGCATCTATCTACCTACCTACCTAGTCCTCACCAAATGCCTCACTACACATTTCGTACCTACTTACCTATGATACGGATCCACTTACATAGATAGTTACTTAGGTATGTACTATCCAGAGTGCCTTACTTAATTACCTACCTACATACTAACCACTTATGTTTATTTATCTACTTACCTAAGTGATACTTACCCACTTGCTTAGTTATGTACTAGCCACCAAGTGCGTTACTTAATTTACTTACCTCCCTAGTAAGCACTTACATTACCCACCTACTTACCTATGGTACTTTTAACCCACTTACCTTCTAGGTGAAGGGAAATGGGAAGTAGGAGGCCTTTTATATGAAAGGTTACCAAGGTGGTAACTCAAATGTGGATGAAAATCAGTTGTGATTCATCTGTAACTGAGCCAGAACAGGTTTTTCAATGGATGATGCAGTGGTGGGTGCTAGGGGGTGGGTCCAATCCTGGGATTCTGGAATTTTAAAATTCTGTTTAAGTTAGGTATTGGGTTTTCATGGGGCAGAGGGGATGCAGAGTTAACCTACCTAACAAACAAAGGAAGGTGATGACAGGCTGAGCACTACACCAGTCAGTGGGTACTTACAACTATGATGGGTCCAGTCCCCCCACCCCCCCTTCCACCAGCTGACCCCGTCGTCGTCACCTGCAGCACCTATGTATTGCCATTGGGAGGAACCGGGCTAAGTACCGGGTGGCCATGAGCCAGGGTCTGACCAATAGCCATTATTATCTGATGTAATTGTCACTGGGGAAAGATTCTTTGCATATCATTAGGAACTTTGTAAACTATTTAACAGACATTTAATCCAGGTCTAATTAATTAATTAGCCATTATAATTGGCACTCGAGAAAGATTCTGCCACATTCATTAGGAACTTCGTAGCGTATTTGTTAGACGGGGTTCTTCCAGGAGGTCTGATGAATAGCCATTTATTTTGTGACGTGCTTCGCCCTCTCGGGAGAGATTTCTGCCACATCGTTTGGAACTTTGCATGCTACGTTGCTAGAACTCGATCCAGGTCTACTAATCAATAGCCATTATCTGATGTAATGGGGCACTCAGGAGAGACTCTGTCACAGCTTTAGGAACTTTGTACATTATTTGCCAGAACTTACCATGTTTTATGTGCCAGTTGCAGGCATTTGAAATTACTAGTTTTAACACTAAAGAAAGTTAAAGGGTAAGGGATGAAATCTAGACAGACATTTCTGGTTTTGAAATGCTGCGCGGAGTAACCAACCATTATGTTAAATCATGGTGTGTGGTGAGGAGGCCCTCCTGATCTGCCCCTTAAGGTGCTGTCTTGTGTAGCTAAGGAACTGTTAGTCACGTTCTTCTTTCATTTTTACAGCTCTTCGAAAATAAATACCCAAGGTAAGCATAATAGCCATTAGATTTTTTAGGTACGCAAAGGGTAGTGTCTAGATTAAATACCAAATAAATTTTATTCAGGTATATTTATTTACAGCTGTTGAAAACAAATATCCAAGGTAAGCATAACAGCCGTTAGATTCTTTAGATGGGCAAAGGGTGGGGTATAGATTACTTGCCTAAATGTTCACACATTTGCCAAGTAGTATAGTGGTCTATAGTTGGATGTACAATTTTGGAGGGTTTTTGAGCATTTAACACATCTCTTTGATGCCACTGCTTTTCAGCCTCAAACAGTGTAAATATGGATGAATTTCATCCAATTTCTTTTTTGTAGTTCTTTTTTTGGGTGTGATTTCTGTGAGGGGATTAGGAGGGGGTGGGAGTGGTGGGGTAGGGTGCGGAGTGGGGGAGGTGTTGCCTACTAAGAAACCCTTTGCTCCCCACATGCAGTAGACCCCACTCAGGACCCAAAGAGCAAATAGAAAGGCAGCAGAAATAAGAAGCAGCAGAGAGAGCAGAGCACAAAAACAGCACAGCATGCCAGTTCTATTACTCTGTCAATTCAATTGTATGTGATGAGTTGAGTTGACGAGAGAGACGACGAGAAATGTGCATATGTAAATCACATGGATCTCTCAAGACCAATGTCATACAAATCAATACCGACAAGCTCAAGCCAACCAACAATGTACATGATAAATGTAGGAATTATTCATCAACCGAAAGAGCATCTGTATTCTGTAACTCCCTTTTTTTTTTTTCTTCAAATGCAACTTGCAATATTGCTTGAGTCAGACGACAAGTATTAAGTCATAATAATAAGTAGTAATATAGCTATGCCTGACATGCACTTCTGTTACTTATGCATTACGCAATTGTGAGACTGTACCCACATGAAATGTTGATCTTGCCAAACAAGATTACTGCACTGTTCAATTGATCAACCAAATCTATCCCCCTCTCCCCCCTCACAGCCCCAATCTGTAGTTGTAGTTGACTTATGGACTTTGTTTGGAGTTCAGTATGTTGTTCCTAGTAATGTATCAGATTATTATTTTTGCACGTACCTAGTACCTACCACCATTGCTCTTGATTCTAACTTGTCTCATTGGCCTTCCATGCATAATTTCTTACATTCGAGTGTTGGCCAGTTTTCTTAACATCAACTGGTTCTCTCCTTGAGTTTTTTGATCTGAACCAGCTGATTAGTAAAAAAAAAATCATCAGTGGAATCCACCCACCCTTTTAGAAAACAATAACAAAACCTTTCTTGAAACCCACCCAAGGATATAATATGCAAAGAGTCTTGTACATAGAACCCTAACCATGGCGGAGATTTTGGATTGTTGCAATGAATGTTTCAACTACCAAATTAATTGAACAGTTTTATAAGAAAGCTGTTAAATGTGTTTTTTCCATAATTTTTTTAGTTGCCAATATCAAAGTTGAAGTTATGAAGAATTCAAGATATGGCAGATGTTCTTTTCAATTGTAGATATGCGATCTTGTTGTCAAGTCCTTTCACCTGCATCTACTCTATTCTAGGTGTAAGTTTGTGCATTTGTAATGTTTGGTGTAGTTTGGATTCAACTTGTGGCATAATTTGATTGTTATGAAGAAGTTATATGTGACTGAACCCCTGGCTACACCCAGACTTGGATCCAGATACATAATGGAGTTGACCAATGAAATCTTGATTCAATACTGGTAGCTCTGCAAAAGGTCCTTCAAAACTTGCATTGTCAAGGTCAACAAAAATTAGAAAACCACCCAACACTAGTACATTTCTAAAATGTGTAATTAGAGATGTCGTGCTGGGTAAAAGCCTCAAGGTGGGGGGTCATTCCCTAAATAAAGGGCCTAGAATGAGGTGGTAGTGAATGTGCCCCATCCTATAACTTACCCATCCTAAAGCACAAGACAAACATTATCATGAACCTAAACATCCATAGATCACAAAGCATAGAAGAGGGGAGGGTGTGATGAGAAAATATGGGATGAAACCCTAATGGAGAACGTATAATGATGTCAATTGTCAAAAGTTGAAGACAACAAAAGTTTGGCAGTTGATGATGATTGATGGCAAGTCTTGTGAGTGAGTTTTTTGTTTTTGTAATGTTTTGTTCCTTTATAGGTTACGAACTTCTTGGAGTCTTTATGATCGACGATGTTTAATTTGTATGGCTTTTCTTATGGGTGAGCTCTGTGTGGTGTGGCATTGCTAGGCAAATCTTTCTTGTTGGACATCAATCAAGAACATATGGAGGTGGAAATTAAAGTACTACATAATTTTTGCTACAAGCAACTAAATTTTCACTAGTTTTTTTTTGGGTTTTCGCATATGTGTTTTGGGGGTTGTAAATAGATTGTCATGCTTGGTGAAATTAGAAAGATGAATGTTTAAAGGTGTAGTCTATGATTGTTCTAAAGGATGAGTTGTTTCCATTGCATTTTGCATCTTTTAAAGAACTATAGTTTAACATTAGGAGTAAGAGTCTATGATTGGGGGAATGATGAAGATTACTTGGGATCTTGAAAATGACAGAGTTTGACAAATAGAGGTTTTGTGTGTTGTGTGGTTTTGAATCAATGGGGTTTTGAAGGAAGAGAGTGCTTGATTTTTCAAAATCTCCATATGCACCAATGAATCTAGTTTTTGGCAGTTTTCGCTACAAGGGTTTTTATGCATCATCAAGAGTTGCAAGGATCTTACACATACCATTTTTGAAGATTAAGCTTTCTTAAGGAGTACGTATAAGATCTTTTTTTTCTAGGCGAAATATTCATGGACATAAGGTGGAATGAAGGATTAGGGGTTCTTGAGGTTAAGCATAAGATTCCTCTTTTTTTATGGGTGGAATAGGTGCATTCTAAACATTTTAGGAAATTTTTTTAAAGTGTTTTCCATGAAAGTTTTGTTAATTTTGTTTATATACAAACAAAGGTTTAAATATTGAAATACTAATATACATAGGGTGTTGAATAGGCTTGTGTGCAGGTGTGCAAAAAAATGTTATGGTTAATGAAATTGATGGATTTGATGCTCTGAGTTTTGTTTCTCATTTATCTTAAGTGAAGTAACAATTCAATGTGTAATAAGGTATGGTAGGTATGTGAAAATTTTAAAGGGCAATGGAAATTGTAGAAAGGGACCATTGTTTTGCAAGATATGGTTGTGTGTAGGCTTGAAGATTATTTTTTCAAGCCATTGTGATTGTTAGATTTGATGGTTTGAATTTGTTTTTTTAAAGCAACTTTACTAATAGTAAAACACAAGTTGGTACACCCCAATCAAATGATATTTTCATTACAATGGCATGAAAATCAATCTCCTTTAATAAAAATGGGCCACATGGTGGGGTTTGAAAACCTTGGCTAAAAACATTGTTTTTCCTTAGTTAATCAAAGTTTATTATCTCATCTTGATTACATTTTTTATTAGTTGGCCACCCTTATTAACCCATGTTTGAGTTTAACTATAAACTCAAAATACATAATGTGATATTTCTTATTCACTAGTGGGGCTTAGGCACATAATTTTATTAACACTAGATATTAAAAATAAAAATAGTTCACAACAAAATTCCCATTGACTAGGGGAGATTATGAAAGTCTTTGTGGCACTGGCACAACCACTAGGGGAGATTATGAAAGTCTTTGTGGCACTGGCACAACCACCAAGCTATAGAGATCAATCGATGATTAGAAAGATCCATTGCTTCTTAAGTTTTATATGCCCATGTGTTCCTTGGGTTTGTGTTTTAAGGCAAGCTACACAAATAGAATTCCTAATTTTTTTTGACTAAAAATTTTGTCAAAAAAGACCCATTTTGGACATGTGTAAAAAAAAACCTCTCAATCATTTTAAACAAGTCATTTTGAACTTGTCCATTGTGACTGAGCCGAATATTTTTTGACCAAACTTAGATTGGCATTTTTGACTAATCATTTTGACTACTATGATGATGACAAGTCTGCATGCATGACATAGGGTATCAACATTTCAGGCAACATAGGTCACAATTCTTAAGCACAAATTGCAAATTTCTGCAAAAACTGCCAAATATCATGTATTGCTGTTGTGAGCAACAATGCATATTACAAGTCTTTAACCCACTGAGATAATTTGTGGACACTTATCAAGTTTCAACCTCTCTGGTTGCAATTGGAATAGCTCTTGTGCAGAATTTGCAGCCATTTTGGCAAAGAAAAATTAATTTGGTGCTAACTTTGAGCTTGAACTTTAAAGGCCAGCATGCAGTACTGCATAGCTTTCTCTTTAGAAAAAATGCCACTTGAACATTGTAGAGCCAGTGGCACATGAGCTTGATAGTGTCAAGGTCAGATTCCTACCATCATCTTCTAAATATAAAGACTTTAATGGATCTCCAGTGCCTGAAAATAAATCAATGATACACCTCCAGTTCATAACACCAGGTGATTCAATTAACTGCATTCTCTAAATGGAAGATGAATCTAGCAATATGGAGAGTCAGCTTTGGGATTTTGATTTGGAGCTCACACTTGACATTTGGTGAACAAGAAAGTTCCAACAAAGGAAAGCTCTTGCACTGCTCATGTGATATACAGTGTGCCCAAAATTGCACATGACACAAAACTGCAATTAGTCTCACCATTTTGAGCTACATGATCTGATGTCCAGGGACCAGATTTATCAGTTGCGTGCATTACTTTGGTCACTTTCGGCATTTAAAAGTGCCATTGGGCTGGAAGCCACCATTTGGCTATTGTGAGCTTAGCTTGACAACCTTCTGTGCCTGCAAAAATCACATCCAACAACCTCATGGACCAAGTGCTGAATGCCAGAAGAGATGCTAGATGGTCAAGTGATATGCCTGCATCTTCTCATCTAGGAATCCACTTATGCTTCTACTCTACATAAAGAAAACAAAAAACACCTGAGGTGTAATTGGAGATTTACCTTCTTGCAGAACACAATGGAGTGATGACTTGTCTAGGAGTGAAGGGCCCCTCCTCTCATAGCATTTTAAGGTTCTGGGGTCACTTGCATTGTACCTCCTCTGAATATATATAGAGGTGGTTCCTGGCCCATAGCTGAAGCAGCACACCTTCATCATCCCAGCTTGCCATCACAGAACATAATCTCCAACAAAGACCTAAGTTTCATTCTCTGCTGTGAAGGCTACATGTTGAAGTCTTTGTGTCTTCAGCAACATGTCAGTAAACTCACAAGAGCAGATTGTCTTTACCCTTTCCTTTCTAACTCTTGTTTCTTCCTTTGTATTCTAACATGACAGTCATAATCTCTACAACTATAGCATATCAGATGCTTCCTTCACAATACTTTTTGCATATAGAATTGCAAGCAGGCATGTGCATCACTGATTTGTATCTATATCCACATCACCTCTTACAACAATAACGAATTGAACATCAAGGCATAAGAAAAGAAGGCATCATACATTGCTGATCAAGAAAGCAATAATGCAGCCTCTTGTGCCTTGAAGAAGCTACATAATAGGAATCCATGTAATAAATCATCTTAACAACAGGTCAAGCTGCCCTCCTCCTATAGAAACCTCTGCTGTTCTTAGGCAACCACTGCATGGATCTGCAAACCATTCATGAATGCATCATGTACCTGTGATCATGCCTCCTGTCTTGTGTCAATCATGTGAAGTTACACATTGAGCTCCCACTCTGCTTCAACTATCTTTAGTTTTTCATGCATCTCCAAGTGTAATACAAGACTATCAAAACTCAAACTCGTAACTGACATTTTTTAACTGGAAATGAGATCTAGGAGAATCAACACCAATCATAACATCATGAGTGTCATCACTCACAAAGTATCAGACTATCACTTTCATCAAGGTGATGCAGGATTTGAAGCAGTCTCTAGAGCTGGACCTGAATTGGGAGCTGGAGACTGGACTCCAACAAGTATTGCTTTAGATTTCAGAGTGTCTGCCATAGTTGTATGCTCTTGGACCCATACTAAATTTTTCATAAGTATTTTAACCATTTTGATTTTAGCCATAAGTGTTTCATTCATGTTTATTTTAGTCATAATTAATTTTTGCATATTTGGTTTTGCCATAGAATATTTATTCATTAGTTAATTTAATCATATTAATTTTATTAGTGGTTATTTTAGCCAAATTCATTTACTCATGATTAGTTTAACCATTTCTAAGTTAACCATGGTTAATTTTGTCATAATTATTTCATCCATGTTTATTTCAGCCATAATTAATTTTTTAATATTTAGTTTTGCCATAAAATATTTATTCATTGGTTATTTCAGCCAAATTTATATACTTATGGTTACTTTAACCATTTTCTAATTTAACCATGGTTAATTTTGTCATTATTATTTCACTCATGTTGATTTTAACCAGAATTAATTTTTGCATAACTGGTTTTGCCATAAAATATATATTCATTAGTTATTTTAGCCATATTAAATGTATTAGTAGTTAATTTAGCCAAATTTATTTATTCATGGTTAGTTTAACCATTCTGATTTTAGCCATAATTATTTCATTCATCTTTATTTTAAGTACAAATAATTTATGCATAGTTGGTTTAACCATAAAATATTTATTCATTGGTTAGTTTAGCCATGGTTGGTTTAACCATAAATTATTTATTCATTGGTTAATTTAGCCATGGTTGGTTTAACTATAAATTATTTATTCTTTAGTTAGTTTGGCCATATTTATTTTATTCATGGTTAGTTCACTCATTTTTCATTTAATCATAAAATATTTATTCATTGGTTAGTTTGGCCATATTTACTTTACTTATGGTTAGTTTAGTCATATTTATTCATTGGTTAGCTTGGTTTTATTTATTTTATTCATGGTTAATTTCACCATATTTATTTAGATATGGTTAATTGAACCACAATTAGTTTAGTCATGGTTATTTTTCCATAATTTTTTTTATTTTTTGTTTGGTTTACCCATTATTAGTTTAATAATCATTAATTTTGCCATAATTATTTTAGTTGTGGTTGGTTTAAACATTATTTTACCAATCATTAGTTTTGCCATAATTATTTTTTTATAAATTAAATTAACCACCTATTTAACTTATGTAATGTAAATATGTGGCTAAATAACCTAAATACAATTAGCTTATATGTAGGTGTATTTATTTATCTTACCTATATTCCATTTTTTTACCTATATTTTAACCTATAGGTAACTTAGTTATATAAGTTAGGATAGGCCATTTATATACCTATGATAAATTATTAGTTGGTTAACTAGTTATTTACCTAAAATACATTAATGAATTTTTAATTAAATATTTAATTATTAATTATTACAAATACATTGTTGATAATATCTAATGAATTAGGTCAAATTTGTAAGGATTAGTTATAATTTGGTTGTAATTATTAATTATAACTAAATAATTAGACATTAACTATTATTGATTTTTATTTTAATTTAATTAACGTACATATTTACCTACCTTTTTTATTTATTTACTTAATTTATGTATCTTACATAATTATTTAAGAATAATGTTATGTGAATTAAAAGGTTCTAGTGTTGTGTGGACATGAAAATGTTTTTCTTTCTCAAAAATTTGTTCCATATTGTTTGTCATCCTTTCCAAATTATGAACAATATAAATAGATGCACCATAAGCATTCAAGACATAAGAAATATTTTAAAAAGGAAAGCCACTTGGGATGAGACAATTGAAAAGGCTCAATATTAAAAATCAAATTCAAAATGAAATAGGATTTTCCTACCTAGGTCATCTAAGTGTAGGCTTAATTTAAATGGTGTACATTTAAACATAGTAAAGGTCATAGCTTAGGTTGCCCTAACCTACTTTAGGCTTTTATACCTAGTTGTTAGTTATAGGCTCCTAGACCTAGGCCTATGAATTTAGGTTATAGGTTCCTATACATAAAGACCATAGGAGTAGGTATCTAATTTTAGGTCTAACCTAAGTTATTTAAGTTTTATCCACGTGGCATAACCTTGTGGCCAATGTTTAGATGCCATGTGGTTTTACTTGGGTAGCCATTGTTTAAATGCCACATGGCATTTGCATAGTCAAAATGATGTTTGACAAATCAAAAAATCATTTGATTTTTATATTGACTAGTCAAAAATATTAAGCAAAATGACTAGTCAAAAGTACTAATCAAAAATGTCAACTTAGGCTTGGTCAAAAAGTACATGGCCTAGTCACAATGGACAAGTTCAAAATGACTTGTCCAAAATGATTAGGAGGGTTTTTTTATGCCTAACCAAAATGGACCTTTTTTAACCAAAATTTCTAGCAAAAAAAAAGGGGGGAATTATAATAGTGAACCATTTAATGGATACATATTCAAATATTCACCCCATTTTAACAACTATGCAATTATGTAGGCTTAGAAAGGAGAATCTCATAACATCGATTTCTTTCATACATAATGCCATTCATAAGATCACAATCTTGGTGAACCAAATAATGCCATGTGAGAGTTACCTAATGATTAGCAAATGAAGAATGAAATTTGTTTGACATAAAGAAATGCAAGGTCAACAAAGAACGAACTTGTCTCAATAGCCATAATCCCTCAAAGAAAGATAAAAATACATTGAAAAGTGGACCAAATTGGTTGACCCGAATCCTTAGGGGTTATTGAACTATCATGAAAACACTTGGATCAAATGGTTGATCTCATGATCCATTTTAGTTATTGCATTTGGGATTAGCAACCTATTTTACACACATTTATAAAATTGGTTGCAACCAAACATAAAAGGTTTTGTTTTATTGAAAATTGACCAAATTTTTTGCTTTCAAATCATAATGTGATTGTAGCAAGGTTCTTGAGTAGGTTGCTAAAATGCAATTTTTAGCCTTAAAACCAAGTTGGTTCAATCTAGTTATATTGAAGAAAACCATCAATTTTAAATAAGAATGCATTCACCTAGGTAACAACTATTCATGTTATGTAAAAAGAAGAATTTTGGAAAACTAGTATATATTTTATGTGAATGAGGATCTGAAATTATATTTAATGGGTATTTAATGAAGTTATTACACATTATATGTGCCATTGGTTAAGGGTTATTTGAAATTGATATAATGATATTGCAACGTGCTTATCCATGATGAAAGTTATTATATATATATATATTAATCAAATAATGCACCAAATTGCTAGTCTATATTGGATAATTTTATTTGGTCGCCACAAATCATGTAAGTACATTCTCTTTTTTTTACAAAATAATTATGTAAATATGAGCAATGCCTTCATTTCTCCATAAACCACTCACTATTGAAATTTCTAGAATGTGCAATATTTTCATAGTATAGAAAAAACCTTCGTTAAATTGTGTTACTGATATAAAACAAATTATCAATGTTGTTCTTGGGCGAATTTTTGTATTTTTTGAATTTATAATATGATTTTAGAACATGCAATGAATTTTTGTGTAAACATTTGCCCTAGTTTACCATATTTCAAAAACATTTGCTAGAATTCTACAATAGGTTGTAGGAGGTTGTCAAAACATACAAATGATTCTTTAAAATATATTTTTCCTTGCAGATGATTTCTAGTTTGGTTACATCACAAAATTGAAAAAAAAAGTCTCATATGTGATACTTGACACATTCTAGGCTTGTCAAAAATTGAGGTCAATGGTAATTCTTGATTTGATAATGCCAATTCTTTTTATATTTAAGATGTGATCCTAAGTTCCTCATGACTAGAATAGTGGGATGAGAGCTTTTATAATGATTAAAACAACATGGCATGATATTTCATAGATGTATCTTCAAGTCACTTCAATTGCACAATTAATAGATGAAAATGCATTTACTGCAAATTTGAGCCAACATTGGGTTGAAAACTCACCATGATATCACACGGACTTATCACAATTTGGAATTTTACTAAAAAAACTACTTTTGACATAGTTCATTTTATAATTCCCCAGGGGCTTTGCATTGAAATGTTAAATCCTCAAATTTACCAAAGTCTTTTTGAAACATGATTAATATAGTGTCTTGTAACTTTGTTTCATAACTCCAAACCTCAAAAAAAAGCTAATGTTTTTTAGCATGCAAACCCATATTATTGTAGCCCTCATCATTATAGTACATGTAGGTTATAAAACAAATCAATTAAATGTTTGTAAATTGCACATCGCACTAAAATGTTACTAAGATATAATCAATGCCATTGGGTTTTTTGAACACTTGGGAAGACCATGATTATCCCATTTTTTGATTGTATATTTTGCTATAAAACTTTTCAAAACTTTAGAATTTTAGTACAATTTTATTTCAATTGGCTACACACAAGTTATATAAAGACCCCCAACAACATGACCAAAAGAAAACCTTCTAAGAACTCACAAAAGTTGATGTCAACCACAAAAGTAACATCTCAAAGGTTTTTGTTTCATACTTTGGTAGTTGATGTCCATCATTTTTCTATTTCCAAAGATCAAGAAAGAAAAAATGAGATGCAAACATTGACAATGGTCATGATGATGATTATGATGATGAAGAAAAAAAAATTAACAATCAACCAAAACCCAACAACAAATCTACTTAAAAGATGCACAAAAACACACACCTAGAGATTGATTTGATTTCACAACCCCTCTACCAATAAAAGAAAAAAAAGAGTTTAGAGCTTTTGGAATTTCAAAATTTCTTCTTTTGTTTAGTTTATTGAATATAACAACAAAATTGTTATACACACACACACACACACACACACACACAATTTGTGTTCACAATTTATTATTAGTTTACAAACTTTTCCCCATCTTTTAGTTCTCAAATCATCCCACCAATTGTAACATGTCACAAGTCAAATTGTGATGAATTATTTTCTAGATGTGTGTGATTAGTTGGAAAACATATTTGAAGGAAAGTGTATAATGTCTGTGAAGCTAAAAACTCAAGAATGTAACATATTATTAGAGGATTGCCTAAACTTTGATATTGGAGTTCTAGAAATAAGTGATAATTGGGAACTTAGTTTCATGGCAAGTGAGCATGGAGAATATGTTAATAAGCTAATGTGGAAATAAAACTTTTATTGTTTACCAAATTGCACAAGTTGACATGGATACATGTTTTGGTTGAATTTTTTGTGGGATTGATTTAAGATTATGTTTATATAAAAACAATATAGCAAGCTTGTGAAATCAATGACATGTGTTTTTAATAATTTTGAAAAAGAACAACAAGATGAAAAAGAAGTGTGTGAAATCATTGATAACATAACTTTGAAATCAATTGCCATGATGGGACTTGATAAGATTTGACTTATCTTTCAAGATTTTGAATTTAGGGTTGCTTGAAAAAACTCTATTTAATTGTGCATAGAGTGCATTGTGCATATGCTTTGACTATATGTTTGAACTCATAAAGAAATTGTTTTTTGATTGAAAAAAATATGATATCGATGTCCATTCGTAAGCTAATCCAATCAACATTTTAATGATACATTACCAAAAACATATGAATAAACAATTCAACTTGCCAATCAAACAAGTGTGTTAGTACTTTGCATGGTGTAATGGAAAGCAACATGAAATAAATGGTTTGATTTCAAAGTAATACAACTAACACATATTCAATGAGGATCATGGCAACTTCCAAAATGATTGAATTATATACAATTGTTTTGCAAATCAAGGAGATTTTAAAAATTTAAACTTGCAATTTGAATAATAAAGCATTTTAATTAGTGTAGAATCACCAACATGAAGTAAATGCAAGAATCTTTAGATATGGATATTCACTTTCCACTTCACTAATATGAAGTTATTTAACATATCAACTTGTTTTTAAGAAGACCTTAATCACCATAGATTTGTGTGAAAATTTCAACCATTGGATTCATATGTTAATTAATGATCAAATTCAAGGCTTAGAATAAAATGAACAAAGTTGCATATTGATATTAACTTTCCAAATGTCACACTTGATGTAAGAAGTGCAATTGAACATTTTGAAATTTCTTAACCAAGTTGAAAATCATGAAAAGATTAATGTGCGTGAATAAATTTGTATGTGGTGTCTTGATAGATAGAGTGATATCTAAATTGATTAATTAGTTAAAATTATGAAAGCACAATGCAAGAAACTCAACATGAAAGTAATCTTATTTCATAAGAAGTTGATAGGCAAACAAGTGTATCTCACATTAAGGGCAAAAAGAAAAATTGTATGATTGACTTATTTTGTGTAACATAATTGATGTGGAGAAGGACACCATATTTTGCCTCCTAATGAGCCTTTATGAAAGATGGGCCTTGCTTAAGGTTTTCTTTTCCAATTTGGTGATATTGAAAAATTGGTGATTTTTCCAAGAAAAATTCAAACCCAAGGTAAACATGTAATTTAAAAATATGTATTTATATAGATAATTGTGTGATAATTGTGTTGAATTAGAATTCAATAATCATCCCAAGTAATGGGCAACTAATGCAAAACAACGTGGAGCCCAAGTCAAATTAGGATGGTGGAAATTTTTATGGCCATAACTTAATTTGTCAAATACATGTAAATGGAAGTAATGCAATTCAAAAGGTTTAGTTGAATCAACGTTAATTTGCTTCATATATAACCTTCCATTACAATTTCATTCACATTATTTTCTATGCTTCATGTCCATGTTTTTACATGTTATAAATGAACTTTAAAACAATACCCATTTATTATATGTCATGTTTCTTTCCCCCCTTTTATTGGATTCATTCCCATGTTGGGTGGTTTTTTTTTTTTAAATTCAAAAAGACAAGTTTTTACTTGTAATTGTGGTTCTCAAAATAATCAACAAATCAATCAAAGAACCTACCCTCAACTCCTAATTCTTTGTGAGTGCTTAGAAAACTTGATAGTTCTTTGAATTTTTTGAGAACCTAGAGCTAACAATTATTTTGTTTTGAAAAAAAATTCATTCTTTGATTTTAGAATTTTTCATTCTTCAATTTTGATCAAGTTCTAAAATCCAAAACCAAAGGTTATATAACTTGTGTTGGGTAGTTATTAGGAACATGAACATACCCTTGATTGTTATCAAGGCAATTATTATTGTAATTAAAATTATAATTGTAATTTTAATTTTAATTATAAGGGGTGTGGCACATTGTGACCCCACCATTTACATTTAAAAATATCTTAAGGGAAAAAAGAATTTATGGAAACTCAAATATTCCACCAAAGTTGGGGTTCATCCATTCACCAACCAACAGAGCCATTAACGAAAAAAAGGTTCCATCCATTGGTGCCAGAGCAAGGTGAGGTGGCTGGGAGAGAGAACTCACGTTCAACTTCGTAGGGGTTCATCCATCCACAACCCCAGATGAAAATGGGCTACAGGTTCATCCATTCGTAGGTACGTAGGGTAAGATCTACGGAACGTATGTAAGAGTATGTACGTATGCATGCGTATGTACGTATGCATCCCCCCGGCCCCCTTTGTCGTCCATTCCGTGTTTCGTTGCGTTGGGCGGCGGAGTGCACGAGGTTGGCGCTCTGGTGCGTAGCCCCCTCCTCCGTGCTCGGGTGCAGGATTTTCCGAAGCTGGAAAACCCTACTGTGTGATCTGAAAGGCTCGAAATCCTTAGTAAAAAATAGGAGAATTGATCTGAGAACCCACTGAGAGAGGGTGAGAATTTTTCCCGAATTTCTTTCTTCTTCGCAGAGAGAGAGAGAAATCAGGAATTCCTTTGGAACTTTTTTTTCCAGGGGAGGTTGAGGGGGTTTTTTTCTTTTTGCTTAAGGATAGCGGTGGTATGAGACGAGTTCAACGGTGTTTGAAGGTGGTCTTTCCTTGACGGGAAATGGCTACAGCAGGTATGATGCATGGATTTATTCTAGGGTATCGGAATTTTGTGCCGGGGGGAGTATGGTGGTTATCCTTACATGAGATTTGATGTCAGGCGGCTGTCGTTTTTGTAGTCATCAAGGATCAGTTTTCGTTTGTGTATGTGAAGTGCGGGGGGTTTTCTTTTTGTTGTTGTTGTTTCGTTTTTGTTTTTGCGGTGCTTTGCGTTTCAGCTTTTGTTTGGTGACAGAAGACATGTTGAGAATTGGTCCTTAATTTAGGGCGGTGATTTGTTAAAGAACATTTTTTGGGCTGCTTTGCTGTTTTGAGACTTCTGAATTTGTGCTTTTCTTTCGCTGGATGTAGCTCCAGAGATGATCTTTGCTGTCCTGAATTGAATTCAGGAATAGTTAGGGTTTCCAGACTTTTTGCAGTTTTCTGCACCTGGGGATTTGGGGAGTAATAATTAGGATATGTCAAGCCTGAGTAGGATTAACGGACGACACCTTAGGTTAGGTTATGGCTTAGGAGAAACAGAAGGGTTGTTGGAGCTGTTTCTTGTTGGATGCACTCCCATGTATATTCTGAAGTGATTATGCTTGAATCTTTGAAAGCAGGTCGTCCAGCACCACCAAAACCATGGGAGCGGAGTGACACACAGGCAGGCAGCAATGGCCCATCTCCATTTGCACCACCTTCCAACAGCCCCAGCACTGCTGCCACAGTTGCAGATGCTGGTGTTGCCAATGCAGGTGCAAAAGATGAGAACGGAATTCCACGGAGTCTGGCAACTGTCGATGGGACTGCTGGGCGGCAGATGCCTCCTCGGCCGTGGGAGGTGAACTCTTCTGGTAAGTTGTTTCTGTTATGGTTCCAGGATGACAGCTCCTTGATTAGACCTAGTTTTCAGTGAACTTTTGTCTAAAAGTTTTCTGAACGAAGCTGAGGGAAGCAATATCGGGTTGGCAATGCAGGATATGGTGGGGGAATGACGAGCTATAACAGGCCATCTCCATACGGGGGCTTGGGAACCAGCATGGGTGGATATGGCAGCAACTATGCAAGCCCTTATGGTGCTGGCATGTATGGTAGTGGATACGGTAGTAGTTATGGGGGTGGATATGGTAGCAGCAGCTATGGTGGTGGATACGGTAGCGGCAGCTATGGTGGCATGTACAATAGATATGGAAGTGGTCAATATGGTGGATATGGAGGGATGGGTTACAGTGGAATGAGTGGTGGATACGGAGGGGGAGCTTTTGGTGGTATGGGTGGAGCAGGGAGCATGACACCATATGGCTATGGAGGACCTGGAGATCCTAATGATCCCAATGCAGGCCGTCCTCCTGGGCCACCAAATCTATGGCAAACTATGCTACATGCGGTATGCATTGCTTTCCTATTTCTTTTGAGTATTCATGTACTACAAATGGAAGTGACAAAGACTCAAATGTATTTGTACATGGTGGCTAACTTGCTTCTCAACTAATTTATCAGCTTAAAGTTGATCAGACCTGAGTAGGTTGAATCTAATGAGAGTGTGAGTGTGGTGCAGTTGAACAGTTTTCTGAACTTTTTTGGTCGCCTTTCCATTTTGGTTGATGAGAACACGCATGCCTTCCATTTCTTCATTACTGCACTTCTTCAGGTATGTGAATAACACCTTCCCTATTTATGCCCTTGCTTTATTTGCTCTAGTTGATATAGCATCCCATCATATCCACGTTTGTTGGATTACAAGCTGTGGGTATAAATCTATCTAGGTGGATTTCTTGTGCTCCTTGGAGTCCAACTGTATTCCTGGGGCTTCGTTGGCCTCATGGAAAGTTGGGCATGCATGTTGCCTGTGTCATAGCTGTAGAAGTTGTCTAACCACTGGAGAAGAGTATGTAGAAGTCATTTGCCTATGCCTTGCAACATGTGCATTTGGCAAACATGCAATACACCAAGGCAGCCAATTTGCAATGAAGTTATGTGTGATAGAAGGAGACGAAACAAGATCATGAATGATGGCCTGTGTGGAAGAATGGGAGAGGTAGACTAATGTGTGCCACTGGATGCAGTTATGTGATCGTGCTGGAGTTTTGTATGGGGAACTTGCTCGATTTGTTCTCCGGCTGCTTGGTGTACGCAGCAAGGCCCGCACCAAGCTTGCAAGCCCACCCGTCACACCTTCTCTTCCTGGCACACCTGCCCTTCCTAGCAACATGGGTGATGCAAGCAACAACTGGGATTCTGTGTGGGGAAAATAATCCTTCAGACAGCCCTGTCTCATGAGTGTGGATTCTACCCCAGTCAAACAGGCTATATCCTGCAGTACAAATCTTGTATTGATAAGAGCTGGGAATTCCAGTCTTTGTAGTCAGTTCTCTTCACCTTCTACTTTCTACATGGTGTGAGTGTAACCATCCTGCTGGCACTGACATTGCCATTGCCATTGTTCTGTCTACTCATCTTTGGAGAAGGAGCTGTGTAATTTACTCATAAGTGAGGGGGGACATCAGGACTCCTAAAGGTTCACCTTAGCTCAAGATCTTGTAGTCAAGTGACAGAAGTTATCATGGCTTGGAGGTTAATTTCCTCCACCATGCATTGGCACCTGACTATCCTGCAGTTGCTGGTAGTGCAGAACTTTCATGTCAACATCACTGGCCTTTCCTGAAGAGGTGAGTGCTTGTACACATTCCCATGTAGAGAGTCCTGGGTTAATGAATATGAATGGCTATGTTCATGTTCCATTGAATGGAAATTCATCCATGTGCTTGGATTTCTTGCATGTTTGTTTCAGTTTGCTTTCTGTAATGAAGGTGTAGTTGTGCTTTGAAATCAGTCAACTGGTGTTAGAAGAACTAGATGGTTGTAGCAATGTATGCCCCTAGGAGAAGGAAATGAGTGGAAGGCACAAGTAGTATGTTTCAAAATCTCCATTCTTGAAGCATATGTGGTCATCTCTGTCTAGAGTCTAATAAGTGACTCTCTGCGAAATGGCTCTGCCCTTATGGCAAGTTCAAACCTAACACTAGAGCCTAATCAGTGACTCATTTTCCCATTGCAACTATTAACTAATTAGCTTTTGTACTTTTACACGCGCAACCTATTAAGTTTATATAGGGCATTCTGTTGAATGGAATAAGAAGCAACATTCTTAAATTATGATTTTGTGTGCTTGTAACTTCTCACCATTTGCACTCTGCACACAGGCAGTGGACTCAACGAGAATAAAATAGCCTCTGGTTCCAGATCTTTTAAAACTTTCAAAGAAACAGTGTGTTTCCTGAAATATAGGCAAACACCTGGCCATTCAGGGTAAGTTGGTTGTTTCTGTTGAGAAATGCAGTTGCAGGTTGAAACCTCAGCTTTGGTCTTTTGAGAATTGCAAGTCAAGGGTCCCTATACCTGACCTTCACCTGCCAATTCTTTGGTTGAAAAAGAGAAAACCATGTAAAACTGGTGATTGCTGTCAAAGCCCAAATAATGCCACTAGATGCATTCCAGGTTTGATGAAGATAAATAATGTCTTATTGGCTACTAATGTAATGTGAAACTTTAAATTTGGATTCTCAATTGTTAGTGATCAAAGATTTGGACTCAAGAGTGGGTTCTTAAGGTACCAAAGATTTCGACTCTTGAAAGTGTTTTTCAGTGACCAAAGATTTGGACTCTTCAACATGATTTTTAGTGCCCAAAGATTTTGAGTCATGAAAGTGTTTTCCGAAAGAATTGTAGGCGTTTAGGTCCAAGCTAGATTGAAGCTCCCAACCCACATTGTGAACAAGGGTTTTCACCGCTCTAGGACATTCCAAACTTAGCCAATTGAGTGTTCAAGATGAGGGAGAGAATTGATGGGAAAAATGGGTGAAGAAATTTGGATTGAGGCTATCCCGCTTCTGTTGTTTCCCACTTGAAATGAGGCTCTGTTGTTAGCTGGATGTGGTAGACACTGGTAGAGGCCAACATACGAGGTATGGGTGCATCTGCTCTTAAGTATAAAGCACCTAATATAATAAGACACACCATTCCACAAAAGGGAAGGTCCTCTTATTCCAACTCTTGCAAGTGCATTAGTAAAAATTGGACAATCCAATGTGGATGTCTGCAGATTGTGGGTCCCTTGCCAAACCACCCAACTCTTTTGAACATGCCAGTTTCCCCCCCTCCCTCAAACATAGAACCTGGTTTCTCCCCTACTGCTATTTATACCTCACAAAAGAAGGAGAAAAAACATTGATTTGGTTGCAAATCTAATTGATTGTTTGTCCTCTGTCTTCATTGATCAAGTATTCACATAGCAACAATATACCATGAACATGGAACCATTGTGCACAAACACCTTACTTGCATACAAAGCACTTGTCTTTCATGTTGTTTTGATGCTTTTGATGATGATGCTGCTGCTGCTGCTGCAGTTGGACATCATCACTGGGCATATTGACAATTGGGGTCACTAAAAGGATTGACTCACTTCGAGATCACAATGAACCTCAACTTTGATTGACCATTTTGTGTAGGGTTCTTATTGGGGTACCTTGATTGTAAATGTACCCTCACTTGTTGATGTCCACCTTTTGGGTATTCATGAAATCATGAAATCTATTGTTTTTGTGATTGAAAGGGATTTGAGCCTTAACAATTCTACATTGCCTTGAATTTCAATTTTAAGAAGCTTTGAATTCATTTGGAACATTGAAAGGGTGAAAGCACACTACACTGGGATTGCTTTTGGCAAAAGTATGGATTTACAACTAGTAACAATATGCTCCAGAAGCTTGAATCTTTGTGATAAGCTTTTGACAATCCTAAAGAAAGAATTTGTGAAGATTTATTTGCTACAAGAAGGATTCTAGAGGAGGGATTTTACAAGAAGAGAAATTGATTGATCCATGACCTTTTCTGCCGCCCATGCTCCTGCTGATTTGGTCCACATCGCATCATCACTATAAGACTTGTCAAGCTCTATACTCACTCCTTTCTTGTCTTGCAGCCTCTCCATTTTCTCTAATGTGTATAGTGTATTACAATATGAAGACATTCATATTTCACTAATACTTCATATGTCATGCATAACTTCTTATGAGCTCTCTTCAATCCTAATGATTATTCTTTCATTTCTAATGAGTGTGTGTGTCTCCATGAATTAGAGTAAATGTTTTAATGTGTAATTCCATCATGGTATCAGAGCTAGGTTTAAAGCAATTTGTGTTCTTTTGATAATTTTTTGGTAAAAGGCTAGAATAGTGTTTCTTGAAATCAAAGTAGAGATTCACCACAAAATTTTCATAATCTTAGTCACAAATCATAAACATCTAACAAAACAAAAAATATATATCACAATTGATATCAATGCACATTGACATTTCAATAGATTCAGATTACTACACAACGGAGGAATTTAAAATCAATCGCATACTCGATGAATAATACTAAAAACCTGACATAAAAATGACTAAAAATATTATAGATTTGAATCATATTCCACATATGGAAACTTAAATTGATATTATTGTGTAAAATTGAAAAGGTTTGGTCTATCATCTTAGGTACAAAGATCAAACCTATTCCCCAACAACAGCCCAAACAACTACTGAAAGTCACACACTTTGTTGTAACTTTATTCATAAAAGAAGGCAAAGATCCTACTTAATATATTGATATAGGGACCAACTCAACACATGTCCCATGATGTTGGTGCATTCACCAACTATCAAACATGTGAAGAAGGCCAAGTGATTTATCTAGGTGATAATAACACACACAAAATCTATGGTCAACTAGGGGATGTGTCAATCATATTAACAAATGGCATAATAAAAGAAATCCTTAATGTATTACACATACATTAGAGAAAAAACCTTGTTTTTAACTAAGCAATTTGATAAGGCAAGTATAGAAATTAATTTGAAACATGATGGTAAATGTGTTTTAAAGAATAGAACTAGAGAAGAAGTTATTTCCCTTTGCACATTAAATCTTGAAATATATAAATTGGGAGAACCTTATTATGACAAATTAAAAAAGTTGTCCCTATTACTATGGGTATAAATAAAGTCAAATCATGGCACCAATGATTAGGTCACTTTAACAGCATTAGATTACATCAATTGATGTTTGTGTCCATAGGATTGATAATTTTCAAGAAGATGATTTTATTTTATTTTTTTGTAAAACATGTGTTGAAAGCAAACAACAAACGAATAAGTTTCCAAAATTTGAAGGCATTAGAGCAACTTTGTTGCTAGGAATAGTTCATTTAGATGTATGTAGTCATATTCAAATTCCCACTAATTATGGTTGTTGTTTTTTTGTAACATTTATTGATGATTTTTCACGATATTCTATTGTGTATTTTATCAAATAAAAATTAAAAACTTTGATAAATTTGTTTAATATACAAATAATTAGTTGAAAATAAAATTAACAAAAAGATCAAAAATTTACAATTAGATAATGGTCAAAAGAATATAAGTTGAATGCTTTCAATCTATATTGTCAAGAGTATAGTATTCATTGGTGATTCATTGCGGTAGAGACCACACAACAAAATGGGGTTTTTGAAAGAAAAATTCATACATTGATTGGGCACCATTGTCTATGTTAATCAATGCCCATTTTCCTTTTTGGGGGGGGGGGGGGAGAAGTTTTGTTACCTCCCAACTTTTTTTGGAAAAAAAAAATCACTCTTACATAAAACCCCTAAAAAAATGTG
>Ga0116231_10002690_pt1 | contig 37132 bp, 34 predicted proteins | sample S1TSphgellanicum_2_FD_89695 | JGI IMG/M metagenome (GOLD analysis project Ga0116231, IMG submission 89695) | Host-associated microbial communities from peat moss isolated from Minnesota, USA - S1T2_Fd - Sphagnum magellanicum MG | ecosystem: Host-associated > Plants > Peat moss > Unclassified...
AAGAAGAAGGGGGGGGGGGGGGGGGGGGGGGGGGGAACGGGTGCATTATGCACCGGGTTCACACTAGTATCACAAAATTGAAAAAAAAACAAACTTACATACAATGACAAAATCAAGCTAACTAATTCTATAAGTTATAATATGTTGTTGATTTGCATAGAGGTGGAATTGCATAACATAAGTGAATCCTTTCTTTGCTTAGGGCTGTTAATTTGAGCCTATGACGCTGAAAGCCTAAATGGTTGACTTAGTAATCATGTAGATTATTAACTAATGATTAGGTGATAGAGGTAGTTCTAAAAAGAAGGTTTAGACTAATTTCTAAAGCGAAAATATGAGCAGGTTGTGAGTGTAAGTTAAATGACCTAAGGCCTATTTCAAGTACACTTAATCAAATCTTTCCATGATGTTGATTTTACTTGCAAAATAATTCACAAATTCTGCATAAGCTACATGCATTGAAAGAAGAAAAATTTCTTTCCATTGATACAAAACATTTATAGGCCTTTTAATTTGAAAATCATCATGTTGACAAAATTTGATAAATTTGCAAATGCCTTTGCTTATCCACCTTTTTAATGGAACCTTGGCAATTTCCAAATGTCAACCAAAACACCTAGCAAAGGGAGAAAGGAACTAAAAAGAGAGAGGACCCAAGTCCAAGCCACAAAAGCAAAACCCAAACCAGGTCACAAAAGGGCAAAAGAACTAGTTGGTCCCTTCTGGGACCTAGAGTGGAGGTAGGCCTAATGCCCAATTTTATGAAAGGTATTCATATTTTTCCCCTTTCAACTGTTGGGTCAATTTTTTTTTTTTCCTACCAAGTAAATTGGATGTGCATTGCATGATCATAGCCAAGAAGGAACAAAACAAAAGTTTGTTTCAAAACCTTTTTAAATTGATGTTCAATAAATATAACAAACAATGCAAAGTGGGTGAAGGGCATCTCAATTCATATTTTTATAAAAAATCAAAATTTTATAAGGTGTGTAATGATTCTAAAAGTAATGTGTCTTTTAATATTGTGGTTGGTTTTGGAAATTGAAACACAAAAATCCAATTAACACTCATTGGAATTTGGATTGCCTATTATTGATTTTATTAATTAGATGTGAATAAATCTCATATTAATTCTTAAAAAATCTAAACTTTGAAACAATCATGAACAAATAAAAGTTCAAATGAATTCTAAAAATATCTATATACATGAAGGAATGTTGTTTATTTGTTTTGTTCCAATGGTTCATGAAACCAAGGTCATAATGACACAAGGAAAGCTATTAAATTTGAAAGTTCATATTCTTAGAAAAATAAAATTGACGAATAGTTAAAGAAGGGCACAAGTTGTCAACATGAAAGGCATGTAGTTAATATACATGATAAATGTGCATAATATTATTTAACCTTGATGCCAATTTTGTAAAAAAATTCATACTAAATGTTAATATTAGATTCCAATTGTGTATGTATCAATTATCGAAATGTTTTTACCAAATTACAAATATGTCTTAATGACAAATGTAACTAACTATCAATATTTATTAAACATTTCAAATATTAAAGATGTAAATTAAAAATGTAAGTATAACATTTGGTATATATGTGGTTTTTTGTAAGAAATGACATTAAATTTTTTTTAAAAGTATAACTCAACCTAGGATTTGAACCTAAAAAAATACGCCCAATTTGTGCATTGAATGGAGAGGAGATTGGTAAAACCAATCAAAAGAATTACACATAGTGCATACTATATTACAATGATACATGTGTTAGTATTTCAATTTACAACAATGTTCATATTTTCTAAAAACTATGGCAACATAGGTTGTATGCCCAAGGGTTGAAGATTGTCAACAATTTTCAAATTTTTTCAACTTGTGATTCTAGATAACATTACATACACTAATCCTTGTGCAAAAGATTCATGAATATGTATCATCACTTTGGATGATATTGTTACACCTTGGGATTTGTGCCCTATAATTGCATAACCTAACATTAAAAAAAATGACGTTTTGTAAAAATATCCTTGAGAATCATATTTGTTTTGAATTGATTGTTTATGAACTATTTGCACGTATCCTAATGGATTGAATGCAATGAAAATGCTACAAACATTATTTTCTAAATCAAACTCTAATTTTGTTACAATTCTACTAGTTCCATTTGCAGCACAAACTTTTAAATTAATGTTTTTAGTCAGCATAACCAATGCTCCCAATGCAACATGTTGCATGTGATTGAATCTTTTATTGTTCACCCAAGATTGAATGTGTTCGACATTCTTTGCTTTTGTTTCCAATTGAATAATATAAATTTGGTTAGCTGGAAATTTTTTGTGAAAAATCAAATCGTTGTAATAATCAATGTCCTTTTGATGTGTGCAAAGTATTGTTGTTTTGTCATCAATGTATTGTTCTACTAGATCTTCATCAATGTAGCAATTGTTCAAAACTAATGAAATTTCTTTTTTCATTGTTGTTCAACAATAGATTATGTTAAAAAAAGAACAATATTCTGGATCTTCAACATGTCTTATTGAAGTTTCCAAAGTATGATATGTTGTAGAATTCCAATTAATCACGTTATAAACATAATGTTTTTTGCAATAATTTTTTGTGTCTAATAGATGGCAATGACATATTGCTAGAAGTTGTGCATGATCACCCACCAAAATCACTAACTTAAAATGATATGGTTCATTTGTATCATTCTTAATTTGCCGTAGCTTAGTTTCAATGCTTTGCAACAATGTATTTGTCATCATTGACATTTCATCAACAATGATGATGTCATCTTTTTTGAAAATTTGAAATGGCCAAACATATTAACTCATTTAATTCTTGTAATGGCTAAACATATCCTTTGCATTGTATATGAAATGTGTTGTGGACAGTTGAAGCTTTTGAACTAAGCCTTGATGTTGCACATCCTATTGTTGTAGTAAGATAGTTTTTTTTTATAATAACATATAATATTCAGTCAAATATGGAATAAAAAATGTCTTTCCACTACTAGGAGTTCCTAACATAAAACATGTTCACAAATAATGAATATGCATAGTTATAAGAATAATTGATTATAAAATTTAGTAAATATGCATAGTATTTTGTAGAATTTTTTTTATAATATAAATATAAAAATTAATTACCATAATATATCTTTCATACATGCAATAAAAATATGCATAACTTTTGGATGGTAGTTATTTTAATATTTGAAATGAAATAAAATAAAATAAGTTATGTTACTTGAAATGACATGTAAACCATTTGTTTTATAACAAATGATGTTGAATATATGCATTTGTTCATGTGACAAAATTTCATTTTCCAAAGAATCACCAACATCATGTATCCAGTAAGTTGGATCAACTAAACCAATTTGTGATCCAACACATGTAACATCAATATTGATATTGATTGGTAAATTTTGTGAATTTTCAAAAGGATGTTTATCCAAAAGCTTGTTATATATCTGATTTTGCTTCTCATCATCATATAAGTTTTCTTTTCCTGTATTCAAATATGAGGTCTTGTAAACAATTAAGAGTCTTCACAATACCATGAACAAAACATTCGTGATAATATGATCTTGCCATATTTGTGGGAGATATCAATTTGTGTTTTTAAAAAAAACAACATTGTTTAACAATATGTTGAAAAAAAATGGTTCAACATGTTTGCCACGATTGAAATTTGTGAACCACACTAAATGTTCACTTTTGTATAAGAAAAATCCTAAACATGTTTTCTTTTTAAATTCTTATTGTTGTGGAAAAAATTGTTTCCAATACTTTGTAAATGTGTATTGGGCCATGTTAGAATGTCGCGCACAATATATATCAATGGGATGAAATCCAAGTATCCTAGATTTAGTCACCATTTTTGTATGCAAGTTTGGCGGTTTTGAATCAACATACTTTACACTAACACTTTTTGATATGATTGGAATTTGTAAACATGAGAGGGCCGATTCAATTGGAGATACAAGTTTGGCTATTATTGTTGCTGAAATCAATTGAAGTTGCAAAGGGGTTGCATAAACCAATCCCAAACTTCTTACATTAACGCCATCTAATTTGATAGTGCTTTGTGGTTCACATTTCATAGCATATTTCAAAAGATAATATGACCAATATGAAGATGTGATTCGTTGAATGTTCATATGTGCACCCCACAATATCAATGTAGTACAATGATAAGGCACCGCATTTCGATTTTCATAACATGGACAATAGTATTGCCACCTAGTTCATAAGTAGTTCAAACAAGTCAAAAACCATGTGAATATTTCGAACAATGATTAAATTTGAATACTTAATTATCCAATAATACTTAAATATCATGTTAACAATGGAAATTTGTTTTAAATGAAAAATTTGATTTTCATGGAATTGATATTAAAAATTCATATTAAAGTTCATGTTTTAAAACTGTTTAGAAAACTTTTGAACTTGAATAATCAAGTGTTCAAAATAAGAAGAATTTTGCAAATATAAGATTAGGGTCTCTTTTAATAGTAAATATTGTTGATTGCAAAATATAAAGATGATAATAATTGACTAATTAATTCAAAAATCACACACTTGATTTGAATTTTTTTGACCCACCTTTTTATGATTGAATGTTGAGCTGCATGTTGTTCGACAAATATAGCAGTGGGAAATCCATATTTACAAGTTCCAATGTGCTTATTTGTTTTCCATTGTGAACCGCATTGATGCATTTGTTTTCGTTCCACTAGTTTGAACAATGTCAAATCATGTTCATCAATATTAACAGGTACCATTGTAACCATTTCATTTGTGATGCGGTCAACATCAACCTCATTTATCCATAATATGATGTGTGCATGTATAGAACTTAGGTGAAAGTATAATACAAATTTAGATACTTTTGGATTATTATTAGCATAAATAGAATGTACCATAAAATGAACACATATTTAATAAAACTAAAAAAATAATATTTCAATGAAAAATATGATTATATTATTTAACTTATGGTAATTATACTAAGGTTTTCCAACAAGTTATATAATATTAAACTTGTTATAAATTTGATGCAATATGTAAGTGTGTTTTGACAGTAAGATTTGACAAGGTTTCAAGCTCTATGTTGTTGGATTTAAGTGTCTAATAAATGATTGTATCAAAATGTACTTGTTTACTATTTTTTAATGTTAAATTAATTGTGCTTTCACCCACCTACATGTTACAACTCCAATCGTGTTACATGATGTTCAACAATGCCAAAAATGTTTTCACCACCAAGAACAGAGGTTGACATGAAAGCTTACAACCTTGTGCAAAATAATGCCACACATTTAATTGGGCAATCCTTCCAAGAAAATGTGTTATTGAAAAACATAGCAAGATTTTCAATGTCTTCAATTTCTTTCCATCATAAATCAAAGTGAGGAAAATTGAGGCATTCCAAAGTTCACCATCATCAATAATTCTTTGAATTGGGTATGGTGCCATTGTGGCGTTAATGGAATAAAGGTTGGTAACTTGAATTTCATAATATTTTTGAGAACATCAATTTCTAACCATTAAGGATGTTGACATTTTAATATTTGTACATCCTTCTCCAAACATAAATGTTTTGTAGCATTCAATAGTTGAATTTCTTGTCGCACTTGGTACATCAATAGTAAGTATGGTGGATATAATGTAAAAACAAAAAATAATGTAGACATTCTCTATTTCAAATAAGGCAATAAACCACCAATTCCATCATATGCCCCACATCCATGTGGAAATAGGAATGGGAATAATGCCTTTTCAAGTGATATGTTTAGTGTTGGATTGGTGCACATGCCATCTTCTAGCACTAATAACCTTTCAGTCTTGAAAGGGTTGTCATTGTTGCGCATAATTAATTCTCCAATTTCAAAGGCATCATAAAAATTGTGGGGAATTTCAGGACGCATGTCAAAGAATAATGACAAATTTTGAATGAAAGGTTTCACATCCATACTTGAAAAGGCCTTTCATCAATACTAGTTTTTGCAAGTATTTCTTTTACAATTGAAAAAGATAAAACGCATAATTTGTGAGTTGGATTTGGTTTCTTAATATTGGTGATGTATTTTTGTATAAGTGGATTTGAAGACAAATTTTGGTGCAAAAGATCTTTGAAGGCCAAATTAACATCTTTTAATGTACTAGTTGATTGAAACTTGGAATTCCAATAGAGTAAAGGATTGTCAAGTAACCAGATGGTTGTATTTGGCCATGCATGAATCCATAATTTCATTGTTCAATTTTCATTGATATATCAATAAGTGAAAGAAATTGAAGATGCAATAAAGTGTTACCAAGGATTTGTTTCATATAATCCATGCTTTGAAATATAACATATTTAATCCGTTTTGGTTGTTCATATAAAATTTAAAACATGCATTGCATACATACACATGTAAACCATCATTAGTGGTTGTGTATGTAGACATAATAATGTTTGAACAACCATATGGTGTTGCACTAACAACAATTCCAAATGTATTCGGAACAACACTAAAATGTGTTCCTTGAAGGTGTAATTTTGTGAATCCACAAAATCCACAACATTTCGTATCCTTGGTGAATGAAGGTGTACATTTACTCCAATTTGAATGTAATGCTCCAATTTCAATCCATGACTTATCAAAAGGTTTGAATACCTTTTGTTGTTTACTTATATAGTTTTATCATTGACGTTTTTGTTTATCTTTTAATTTCATTTTTTATTTATAAAAATGACTTGGATCACATTATATATGATGATACCACCAACTGCATAGTCCAAATAAATAACATGTTGCATGTAATCATTCAATATGATTCCTTTCATCTTTTTTTGGTGTGATATATAATCCTTTGAAAATTATAATTTTATTTTTTTTGAAGTCAATTCCAACTTCTTTACTTCACATTTGAAATTATTTAAATTTTATTTTAAAAAGCTCATTCAATTGTTTTACATTTTCATTGAAATATGCATATATCATGATTATTAAACCAAAATATAACATTAACATTATTTTATTAATTATCGATTCTTATTTAACATGTGAAATTATTTGAATATTACACTCAAATATTCTATTTTACTATTGATGTTTATGTTTCGCTTGCATATTCAATTTCATAAGATTATTTTGATTATATAAAAATATTCAATGTTGTAAGATCTTAAGGACCTTATTTTCAAATGTCAATTGTAATTTTACTATTTTCAACTTTTATTTTTTTGGGTATATCAAAATAAATTAGTTAGTATCAATTACCACATGACATTCTTTAATCTATTACAATTATAATGATTTTCTATAACACATTTTGCCAAATACTTTCAAACTTCATCAAAGCCTAAATTTATATTTTGTATGTATTCATTCAATATAGTGATTTTCATGTTTTTGTGGTATGATATTTAATGCTTTGAAAATCATAGATTTTTTTTGGGTCATTAGTTACAAATTCATTATTTCACATTTGAAAATATTTAAAATTCATGTCCGTAGTAAAACAATTCATTCCATCGTTTTATAGTGTTATTGAGATTATGCATATTTCAAGAATATTAAACAAACAAAACACATACATCATTTTATCAACTATAAGTTACTTTTTTTGAATATGCAAAATTGTTTGAAAATTACATCACCTTTTATTGTGGTCATTAATTTTCATTAGTTTTGAAAAAGATAAATTCAATTATCGTCTTTTATAAATTTCATGTGTAAGGTTTAAAAATATTCACATTGAGTGGAAAGGAGATTGGTGATATAAATAATATAAATTGTACATAGTGCATATTAGTTTCAATGTTCTAGAATTTTCAAACTTGCACATTTAATTTGAAGATATACATACATACATACATACATACATATATGTAAAGCTTAAATAATAACTTGTGTTATATTGAAAATGAAGACACCATAAGTTGTACAATACAAATTCCAAATGCATATGTGAAATTTTTGTTCATGCAATTGAATAAAAAGCGTCATAAAATAATGATTTTCCCAAAAAATTACTAATAATAATTTAATATATTTGAAGATGATTTTTTTGAAAACTACATTCAAATATTTGATTTTACTATTGATGTTTATGTTTTGCTTGCATATTCAATTTTGTAAGATTATTCTGATTTTATAAAAAAAATCAATGTTGTGAAATTTTTAAGAACTTCATTTTCATATGCCAATTGTGATTTTACTATTTTCAACCTCTTTTTTTGGGTATATTTAAATATATTAGTTAGTATCAATTATCACATGACATTCTTTAATATATTACAATTATAATGATTTTCCATAACACCTTTTGCTATATAATTTCAAACTTCATCAAAGCCTAAATATATATTTTGCATGTATTCATTAAATATAATTACTTTCATGTTTTTGTGCTATGATATTTAATGTTTTGAAAATCATAGTTTTTTTTGGTCATTAGTTACAAAATCTTTACTTCACATTTGAAAATGTTTAAAATTCATGTCCATAGTAAAATAATCATTCCATTTTTTTATATTGTTATTGAAATTATGCACATTTCAAAATTATTAAACCGACATAAAAAGTTAGCATCATTCTATCAATTATTGGTTAACTTTTTTAAATGTGTGAAATATTTTGAAAATTACATAGCCTTATATTGTGGTCATTAATTTTCATCACTTTTGAAAAAGATAAATTCAATTATCATCTTTTATAAACTTAATTTGCAAGGTCCAAAAATATTAAAATTCATTTTGAGTTTATTACATTGAAATTATATCATATCAATTTGTTTTCATATATTATTTTTATAGTGCAATTTTTTAAACTTGTTTTTGGATTTGAAAAAGTGATTATTTATTTACAATATATTATGTAATAGGTGAGATGAATGTATCATTTATTATAACTAATAATAATTGACCATTTACCATACTTATACAAATTAAATTCTAGGGCAGAAATCAAAAGAGGAATTGTTTTACTATTTGGAACATCTTGGGACATTTGAATCTTGGGAACATATTTGGATTTCATAAATAAATTGCCAAAAGAATAGAACTCAACTTGGGATTTGAACCCATAAAAAATGCACCCAATTTGCACATTGAGTGGAAAGGAGATTGGTGATACCAATCATATGAATTGCACATAGTGCATATTAGTTTCAATGTTACATTCTAGTATTTTCAAACTTGCACATTTAATTTGAATATATATATGTATATACCTTATGATGTTTTATCAATTGATTTTGTCATTATCTATTTTGACGCATATATTTTTAATTCTACTGATTTTATGTTCAAATTTCTAACACATGTGCAACAATTTGAAAATATATGTAAACCTTAAAGAATAATTTGTTTTGTATTAATAATGATGATGCCATAAATTGTACAATGCAAATTTCAAGTCCATATAGGAAATTTGTGTTCATGCAATTCAATAAAAAACGTTATAATTCAAACTTGCACATTCAATTTGAAGATATATATATATATTACAATGTTTTATCAATTGATTTTGTCATTTTTTATTTTGATGTTTATATTTATAATTCTATTGATTTTATGTTCAAAGTTCAAACACATGTGCAACAATTTGAAAATATATGTAAACCCTAAATAATAACTTGTGTTATATTGAAAATGATGATGCTAGAAATTGTACAATCAAGTTCCAAGTACATATGGAAAATTTGTGTTCACGCAATTCAATAAAAAAAAATTCACATTTAATTTGAAGAGATATATATATATATATAAACTTTACAATGTTTTATCAATTGATTTTGTCATATTCTATTTTGATGCTTATATTTATATTTCTATTGATTTCATGTTCAAAGTTCAAACACATGCTATAATTTGAGAATATATGTAAACCCTAAAAAATAACTTGTGTTATATTGAAAATGATGATGCCATAAATTGTACAATGAAAATTCCAAATACATATTAGAAAATTGTGTTCACACGATTCAATAAAGAGCGTTATAAAATTATTATTTTTCCAACAAATTATTGATAATACTTTAGTATATTTGAAGAAGTATAATGATGATGCATATTAGGTTTCATACATGTAAATTCTTTCTTTCTATCAATTTGAAGTCTCTACAATATGTATTTTGAAATTTGAATTATTTAATTACTGAAAATTGTGATACATTTACCTTATAATTCTACAAATTCTTAGATTTGGAATGTAAAGTTTTTTTTAAACAACAAAAAAATTATTATTGGTATCAATTTCACATTTTTATTATACATTTCTGAAATAATCAGAATTCATCCCAAAAGTATACATATAATTTACATCAATTTTTTATTTATTATATTAAGGTCTATAATGTCTATTTCTTGCATTCATTCCTTCTCATTCAATATTATTGTATATATATTCTGATTTATGAAAATTTGAAATTTAATTATTTAATTATTTAAAATTGTGATATATTTGCATTTTATTTCTAAAAATTCTTGGATTTGACATGTAAAACGCTTTTTAAATGACAAATTTTTTCTTGTTATTATCAATCTCACATCTTTATTATACATGTCTGAAATAATCAAAATTTGTCCCAAAAATATGCATATAATTTACATCAAATTTTAATTTACTATGTTAAGGTATATAATATCTATTTCTTGCATTTATTGCTTGTCATTCGATGTTGTAGTATATATTTTTTGATTTATGAACTGTATTTCCAAAGGTTAAATATGAAGTTATTATTTTAGCTACAAAGGTATTAAAAATTTAAATGTTCAACATAATGATATTGCATTTTGGTATAATAATTTGATTTTTTTTTTTGGTCTATTTTTCTTCTTTCTTTCTCAAGTTTGGTGTTATGGAAAATTTGGTAGAATTTTATTAAAAAATTAAAAAATTAGTTACACTTTTACCATAAAAAAAACATAATACAATTAAAAGGGATTTTTAGTGAACACTAATGAAACTTACCCATGAAAAGGAAACCCATTCATCCGAATGTTGTGAGTTTTTTCTACAAGGGTTTAGACTTTTTAGTAAAAGGCAAAAAGAAGAAGGCAAAGGACATTTGCATTAAACATCCAGTAGTAAGTTGTTATATGTTGGTTTGTTTTATGGCAATGGTTTAGAAAAGGATTTGTAACACCATAGAAATGTGGAAACAATTTGCAAAATGTAAAGAATAATTCCTTGGATATTTGTGGTCATGTTTTACCTTCTATTTCAAGTCTAGATAAGCAATTAGTTCAAGAAGCTCTTCTTGTGGAAGATAAGGCAGCAACACTACCACCACCATTTGGTTTCAAACAAATGTCTATTCCTATAGTTGCCATTGGAGATGCAAAGGGCAAGATTTTTCAGGTTTGATTCAATGCAAAAGGTGATGCAATTAAATGTGCAATTTTGTGAAATCTTTGGAAGTTCAGAGCAATTTCATTTTGTTTTGATGGGTGTGCAATTTTGTGGAATGTTTAAAAGTTTAGGGCAACTTCAAGGTGGTGTTACGGGTGGATATGCCAAGCCGAGTGTAAATAACATTATTAACATTGAAGAGGAACCCATGAAGGGGGTTCAGGTTAGTTCAAACAACCTAAAGAGAAAGGGTGGTTGTCATGCTCACACTCTATGGCTTCCAGAATCTACTCTTGGATGATAGGCCTTTTCTTTAGGGGCACTTACCACAACCAGCAAAAGAAATGCAATTAATACTTCCACCCACCAATAAGATAGTTTCAAATGTGGTTGAAACATGTTTAGGAATTCACTCTATGGTTTCTAGAATCTGCTCTTAGATGATAGGCCTCCTTTTAAGAGGCAATTGCCACTGCTAACAAAGGAAATGCAATCAATATTGCCACCCACCAATAAATAATCTCAAATGTGATCCAAATATCATCAAGAATTCATTCTATGGTTTTTAAAATTTGCTCTTAGATGATAGGCTTCCTTTCAAGGGGCAACTGTTTGATATGTGGTTCTATCCAAATGATCATGCTTGCATAAGAATTTTGAAGATCTTATGCTTTTGAGTGATTGCCATGGTAGGGAATTTAAGGAAGCGTCTAGGTGTGGTTGTAACAACAACCATTACAATTATTGGAATTACCATCTATTTTAGAGATGGAGCAATATTCCAAGATTTTGCCAATGGTTCCTTCAAACTTCTTGATGGCATATTGTTTAGAAATAAGCAAACAAAACCTGATCACTAGAATAAATTGGATGAGATTGCTAGCAACTTTTAGCTGATCAAAGGATTTGAATTGAATCCTGGATTTGTTCAAAAGACTAAAAGTGACTCACAAACCCACAAGATTTGATAAATGGTAATGAACACACGTAAAAGTAAAGCACTTGAAAAAATATCTAAAAAAAAGAAGAATGGAAGACAAAACAAATGGGTAGGGTTTTATCATAAGTATCACATTCAAAAAATGAGCATATGTATTGTGGTCATATATAGATTCTTAAACCTTTCGGACCTCCATATTTTAGTAGATTTAAAACAACATAAGACATATAATTATTTCTAGATGTAACACCTTGAAAAGTTGAAAGCTTTTTGTGAATAATATGGAACACTAAAGGGGTTTGTCTATTTAAGAATATGAAGAGAACTAGACACCTTATGGCTTTCCAGTATCCATCTTTTCAACCTCCATTTCAATGTGTATAAAAGAATGAAATAACATGACATATAACTAATTTATAAAACATTATTTTCGCCTAAAGCATCTAAAGAATAGAACAAACAAATTAGTTTAATTGAAACTCATGAAAAGGACAACCCAACCAGTCCAAAGAAAAAACAATGGTCGACCTTTTGGATCAAAGAACAACAAGAAAAATCCAATTACAAATAATGTTGTTTAGAAACACAATGTATTTACAAAAAAGGGAGCAACTTCTTAAACAATATACAAGAGCATTTTGTGTATAACATTAAATGTGAGAATAATAACAAAGTATACATTGGGTAGAGTATCGATCCATACAAACGATTCAAACAACATATGTGTAAACCACCCAAGAAAATGAAACATGACATCGATATGAGCAAAACAATCAATCTAACATTTAAGTTGGTTATTTTGTATTCAAATATGCATAAGTACAAGGTTTGATAGAATGGAAAACCATTACATTCAATATTTTTGTAATACCTTTAGTATAAGCTATAATAACTTTAAAGGAAAACTTACATCATACAAAAAGTATTGTTATTTGAAAAGGAACAATATGATACGTAAATGTTGAAGTCATATGTTGTGATTTTAAAACCACAGAAGAAAAAGTTTTGCCTTCATTGCATCCTCTACATTATTCTTCATAGGGGCATCAGCTAACCAAATGTCCAGCACTTGTGGATCCAACCATTCACACACATCATCCATGTTTAGATCCTTGGTGACAGACATGTGTTCATGCCCACCACATAATGATTGTTAACCTAATATAGGTTGAACAAAGTGAAAGCCACACATCTCTTAAGCCTATTCTGTTCTACCAAATTGTTTTCACCTAATTTCAACATTCAAAGCATTTAAATGTATCCATATTTTGAGGGTATGAGTTTCTTCATTACCCTCTAGAAACTGAAAATTTCAACATTCTAACGCCTAGTAGTTTCAGGTATCTATGACTATCCATTAACTTCACGTCCTCGTGTATCTCCTATTAACAAATATCCATCATTGGCAAATGTAGGAAGAATGGCATTGTTAGCTGTATCCTTCTGCATGAGTATGGCTTGAGGAAAAGGAGAATAGAGGTAAAACCTTGTGATTATTCACATAATGTGTTCTAGCTTGTGATAATGTGCAAAAATTGATACCCTACCATATAGGTGAATATTGTATTCACCTTGAAAAGCAAGCACCCACATTCATCCTTCTTGTTGCCTAAACATAGTAATCCACACTACATCAACATCTCATCTTCCTAATGGCTTTGCTTGTCTATGAAAAGCTACCATTTACATTAATAAGTTATGAATTCATTTGAAGTTAAGCCACCAAGGCTGTTCAACTACAAGTGATTACATGTAGTTCCAACATTATGAGAGTGCAGTACCACTTGGGAAGGAGTCCACTAGAATGAAGTAATGCGTGCACATCTCCATGACCATGCAGCTTTGTCTGAACAACAAAGGTAATATAAGCTCCAGTTGATTCTCTTAGTGTTGCATCTTTAATGAGATTCTTCTGAACAAGGTTCATTCCTAATTATTTGAATGTGAAATATTTCAACTATATATAAGATGTAGCAAAATTGTGGTGAAGCAAAAGATACCCACCAACAACTGATCCCATTTTGCTACATAATAACATTTGCAATTGAACAACTATTTGGACAAACACATCTTCATCTTGTGACTATGCCTTGTAGACTAATGCCCCACTCATACTACACTAGCCCATCCCATACCAAATAAGAAAAGAGGAACATAATGAAAAGAAAAGCCAATGATACATGGAGAATGTCAAGTAGCTACATTGAGTTTGTAAACTCTAGCACAATGGTGTTTTCCTTAGAAAAGAAAAATCAAGAGCCTGAAATATGCCCACCTTTTACATGAAGTAATTGTGTTGCACATTACCATAACCATTAAAAATTTGATAACTTTAGGAACTTTTTCCATGACAACCCTCACTAACATTGGATTTGCATAATCAACAACTTTACCAATACTAAATGCGTCTTCCTATAGTTGTGAAATCTCACCCTTGAATCTTTCAACTTCATCTTGATCTTTGATCAAGAGATAGGACTCTGCAAGCCCTTTCAAAACCTAACTATGTTTTTCTGCATACAACTTCAATGACCTAAGGTGGATTTGAGCATCTAACCACATCTAGGAGGCCAATAAAACATTACTGAAGTAATTGTACCATTTGACCACCACACATGGGTAGGTGAATGTGTTGAAGGTGAAACATTGGTTGGTCAATTTGATCGTAACACATTTATTTTCTTGGAAGCAAGTTTGACACAAGTCATGTTCTTTGCAAAATGGACAAATTCACAATGCATATCAATATATGTTGAGTGGGCCACCATCAATTGGTAAGATAACAAGAGGAAAACACATGAATTGAAAATACAAATGCATGGAAAAGTTGTTACATGGACAAACCAAATCAAGTAGAAATTCTGTTTGGGAGGGCGAGATCCTCACCTTTGGCACTTGTATTAAGGTCCTTCAATATTTTGAAAATGGAAGTATAAAAGAGTATAAAAATGGAAATATAAAAATATAAAAATATAAAATATAAAAAATATAAATATAAATATGGAAATATTTATGAAAATGGAAGTATCTAATGAATATCTAGTGGGCAATTGGACTGTTTCTATGAGTTGCTAGCTGCAAGGCAAGAATTTATTTAATGTTAGCCAATGAAGAGAGTGAAATAGTTGATTTCTCCAGCTCTGAAGCTACACCCAAGAAACCAACTCATAAGAGCATACACATACATAAACCTGCAATTGTGGCATGCCCAAAAAGCCACATCATGTAAACATAATTGTAACCCAATATATAGTTTTCATTGAACTACTACAAATTGCACCCCAACTGCCAATATCTTGAGATATTCGAAATCATCAACTTCAAAGGCCACACACTAGAATCTAATGATTGGCTTTCAAGGAATACAACTTTTAAGTTTCATAGCCTTTTGACATCAATAATTTCATAGCTTTTAGGTTTCATAACTTTTGATGTATTTGAAGTTGAAGAGGATTATTTTGCTATGTTTGTTTCATTGTTATTTGCAAAGCATGCAAACCACCTCCCAAAAAACCTTAGCACCATCTTCAAACTATTACAATGATTTCACAGTTGACATACCCATTGCTTTGTTAGACCTTAGGTGTAAAGTGCCACAATTTCAACACATATTTTGTGATAACAGTTCCAATTCAAAAAGATTAGGTGTAATTTAGTTGAATAGTACTTGAGTCAAATAATGGAGTCTTGATAGTCGATGTAAATTAGGAGCCATGGATCTCCCAAGGTAGAACATTAAAGTTTGCTACTTTTTGTTGCACTGAATTGCAGGCTTCCAATAATTGACCAAATGTTTCCCATCCTTTAAAAACCGAGGAGTTGGAATTTGAAGCCACAGAAAGCTCCTTCGATAAATGCATTAGACCTTTTCTTTTTTATTAGCTCCTATGTTATCATAAATTTCATTATTCAAATCTGTGGCCATCTCTGTTGTCATTTTCTTAACATAGATGTCAGAAGCCAAAGGACAACAAATTGTTTCAACAACAAGCTTGCCATCTTCATGGATGATTGGCCACTTTCTGTCACTTGTCTTTCCTTTTGGATACATTACACCACCTCTTCACCTGAAAAAAACTTGATATTAATTTCTTTTGCTTCTTAATTTATTGGTACACATAAACCTGACTAGTCATGGAAATGTGTGGACTACTAAACAAAAAACACCAAAGATACTATGAAAATAATAAAAACTACATGCAGGTTTCACCTTTATTAAACAATGCCAGAACATTAATTGATACAATTTGGGAGTCTGCAACATCTACTTTAAACTCAATAGCCAACCAAATTGAACGAGAGCCCACAACCATTCTTGTACTATCCCTAGCTTGATATAATGACTCCAAGTTAACATGAAGGTTTCTTCCTAGTTTTCCATTGCAAGGATGGCCTCAATTTGATCTCTAGTTTATGGAGAGAAAGCCTCCATAGCTAGAACCACAACTTCTGCTTCCTTTGCTAAGCACTTGGCATCTTTAGCAGCTACTAATGGCCTCCCATAATTAACTTGAAATTGTCCACACATCACATTTCAATAAACCGACCTTGTAATAAACCTTGGGCTCCTTAGTTGGCTTCCTTAGAAAAACTTGTTACAAAACTTAAAACCAACAAAGTTTATAAAAAGGGTGAGGTTTTTTTAGTAGATACCCACTTTCTAATGAATTGATTCTAAAAGGCGATAATTATTGTGGATTGTTAAGATCATCACACACATTCACATGTGTGCACACATAGAGGTTTTCAAGGGGTTTTTACATAGCAATCTTTTAGTTATGACTGTCAAAAGACTTTTGAAACTCTTTCCATAAGATAATTAGGTGTTTCATACTCTGTAACATTAAGGAATTCAGTACTTGGACAATGACCAAGATTGAAACTAGATTTGTTGTTGAAATGAAAGCCCCAAACATGATGATCTCTTGGAATGGAAGCCTATACATTAGGAAAAATGAACCACCCAGGTACTTGCAAAAAATGTTGCTGAAAATTGAATATAGAAACCCAAGGAGGCCATTGAAACAATATTATAGCATATTCTAGTGTTCAAGATGTTGGTAAAACTCTTGGAATCTTTTTCTTGAAATTCGAACAACAAAAACAAAGGTTTTGGAATGGGCACTTACACTAGGATTCTAGTGAAATTGATGCGATAAAAGTTCCCAAGAATGCAAAGATGCAAATTGCACAAAAGTTGGAAAAGAATGTTTTTGAGACAAAAAAACTTACAGATTATCAAGAACACAACATCCCAAGTTGGAAATCATTGGCTAAGACCAAAAATATTGTTGTTTTGAGATTTTCTCCAAGAGAACAAACCTATAAGGAAAAAAAAGGTTTGATTTAATTTTGATCAAGGGGAAGAATCTCCCCACTTCAAATTCAGACTTGCCATTTTACTAAATCTTGCCCTATCACCATTTCTGTGACAATGTGTTCCACTTGCAGCTCAAAAACATGGAGTTCTTAAAGGTCCAAGTTTTATCCAACAAATTCAAGACTACCAAATATTTAGTACACAAGATTTTTAAAGAACAAATCCTTGAATCTGGTGAAGATTCAAAGAGCATAAAAAACTCCATAGTTGTAAATCAAACAAGGAGCTAGATTGCACAATAGCATGATGGTAGAAATTTTTTTAAAAAAATTATCAAGCAGGAACTTAGAGTGACCTGCAATTGTGTGTTCATCTCCATGAAGTCGAAGTCACCAGAAAGCGTATCAACAATGAACTCCACCATGCTTGCACTTTCATATCCCATTATGCATTTTTTTCCAAATGTCGCCCTAAGTAGGAACTAATAAGAAACTTCCAGGTTCTAGGTTGCCACTCCCATTTTGGCACTTGATTTGACTAAATATGTGCTCCAATGAGACAAAGATAAGAAAAAAATGAGGGAATTAGAAACCTTAGCTACATTGATAACTGCCTATCCTATACATTGACGAAACTTTGACCTTATATGTAGCTACACATATCCCACCACTCCTTTCATTACTAGTGGCTGGGGGAAGCCAAATTATGACTTATTTAACATAACATTTCAACTACCATATATATACCCATGAAAAAAAAGTTGTGAAATACTCACCTTGGGTTGTGTAAAATTAAAACCTACATCCACATCTGCATGGCCACCCCAAATATCTATTATAGATCATATTTTTGCATTTAATCAAATTTGTCTAGAAACCTTATGACATGACTGAAAAATGAGAATGATGTGCCAAATCAAGGGGAAGAGGAAACTAACGTGTTCAAACCTTGGTTTTCAACATGAGCAAAAATGGCAAGAGGGGAAGAGAAAGAAGTTGGAATAGTAAATGCTAACACAACATTGTTTTGTGTACCTGAACATAGAGTAAGAAAAACACTCTCATTAACACCTTTTGTGAGTAGTTATAGTGTTTTTGTACCACATTCCTGAACAACCACTAACATACGTCTATGTTCTGATGCGAGCTCCAATGTATCTAGAAGCTTAAACTTTAGCACCTTGTTTAACAAGCTCACTTCTTCATAAGCAGGGAACATCACAAAGTTAGTGTGCTTGACGATCTTTAACAAAATACAAGATGAGCAACTAAATCACACACCAATATATAACCACCTAAAATAAACCCATGTTTGGTTTATTTTAAATTGGCAAGATCAAATATTGTAAACCCATAACAATAGGACTACTACAATGACTAAATTGTGGTGAAACAAAAGATACCCACCAACAACTGATCCCATTTTGTTGCATGACAACACTTGCAATTGAACAACTATTTGGACAAGAGCATCTTCATCCTATGATTGTGCCTTGAAGACTAGTGCCCCATTCGCACTACATTAGCCCCATCCCATATTGGATAAGAAAAAAGGAACAAAATGAAAAGAAAAGCTTTGTTAGCCTAGCCCTAGCCCAAATTTGTAAAATTATTTAACATCTTAGTTGCATCTCTAAGCTAACATCTATTACTAGATTTGACCAAATTGGACTAGGAGATGAAATAATAATACACAATATTGAAATTATCCCATATTCACCTTAACTTTAAGTAAAAAAACTCCATATTGCTGAGCATTTGTTTCGGCTTGCCTTACTTCTACAGCATGAATCGCTCCCATGAAATCAATATTGTTAAAAGGTGCCCTCATTGTGTTTTCTTCCCCAGTTGATGGTTCTTGTTCTTGTAATGTCATTGATTCAAAACTATGAGAAACAAGTGTAAGAAGAAAGATCTAACATGATCAATCAAAGCATGTAGATATAAGTGCTTCAGTTTGGTTGAATGTTCTAAGAAACTTACATATTTGTTGCCATTATTTTCACCCTTGAATCTTTCAATTTCAATATCTTGATTTTTGATCAAAAGATAGGACTCTGCAAGCCCTTTCAATTTTTGTGGAGCCTTAGGAGTAGTTACTTCAAAACCCACCTTCGAAACCTAAAAATAAACACATTTATTAAGTTTCTCTACCCAAAAATCACTAGAAAGTTTTTGAAAATGTTGAGAAGATCTATTTTTTTAATTCTTTCAAGACTTGTGAACAGAGACTTGACAACAACCGTAGTTTTGGATTCAATAGGTTTATCATATACCAAAAGTATCACGTGCTCCACATTCTCCAAAATCTCAATTGGTTGGCCTTGATTAGATGGATAAGATTCATATTTCATGCTCGCAATTTCTTTTTCATCCTCCTCACTTGTCACTTGATTAAGTAGGATTTGGTTAGAAAAGACCTTTAGGTCATTTCCATTGGTTGTCTCCTCCATTGCTGTCAAAAAGTTGTTTATTTCTTGATCTTCTATCATATTTTCCTCAAAACTCACCTTGAGTTCGTAAACAGTTCTTTGGGAAGAAGATTCAACATGTGTTAGTCCATTATCTACTATACTTGTAGTCTATAACATCATTTCTTCACTTTCATGTGAAGCAATAGGTTTGTTAATCGTAGCTTGTATTCTCTATAAGAAAAGAAAAGACAAAAAATTACACATACCGAAATGCAGAAACCCTTTCCCCCTTTTTCCCCATCCCATTAAGTCAAGATGTCAAGACTTTCACCATTTTCCCACCTCCAACTAATACTAATCAGTAAGTTAAAATTCATTGTGTTATTAAAACATGTAGCTTCTTTGTGCAAGTTTTTGAACTAAGAATTTTGTAGTGATATATTAGTCTCGGCTACTTGAAGTGCGTTGTTGTACTTCCTTTGTCGCTTGTTTTGGCATTTCAATTGGAACTATTACTGTTACTGATAATGATGACCCACCACCATTCTATCCATCCTGTACTCATGGAATCAAACATCACATAAATTAGCTAACATTACATTGCAAATGTAAAGAATCATGTACATAATCAAAGGGTTTCTTTTTCTCTATGTTACTTTAGCCTAGTTTTTAATTTTGAAAGTTTCTATCAACTATCTTATGAACACAATAGTAGCTGCTCAAATTTATTGCGGTCCTCTTATAAGCCTTTGGATAGGTTGCTTGTACAGCAAGTAAGCAAGCTCAAAAACATCAAAATATCATGCTTTGTCAAAGAATTATTGCTCCTCATCACTACACCATGAGAGAGAATGCAAATAAATCCCACCACCTAATGTACTTATGGCAGCAAGAAAAAAACGAACCCACGTCAACCACCTACAATATTTATGACAACACTAAAAAACAAATAGCTATTGAATTCCTTTTATTGTCAATGTAATTAATGATTATCACAATAATTCAAGGGTTGTGAAAGGAAGGCAACAAGGAAAAAAAAATTTATTGTGAAAGTGCTTGTGGCCACATGGCGCTCTGAAATTTCAAATTGCATTTTGAGCCCTTAGGCCTACCTCCACTAACAAATTATATTCTAAAACCAATACTAGTCCTAAGAAGCATATAAAAAAAAGGAAAGGGAAGGAAAATAGAAAAGAGCAATAAGCCTTGAACAACATTCATCTGCAATGATGACACATCTCAAAATAGAAACGACTTGCATTCTTTGCAAAGCTATTGACACCTTTGGCCTATAGAAGGCATGTAGAATCATGAGAGGAGGGCCATTGATACCCTTTGCTAACCATGCCACATTAGTACATCGACAAAAAAAAAATTCACTTGTTGGTGAAGGTAACCAAAAAGTTCTATGACAAAAGAAAGAAATGCATTTATTGGGTGTTGATCATGGTAAAGTTCCCCTTTGCCTAAGCCACCGCCATCATGACCACATACACATGTATACCCTTTTTGGCTATGTGTACAATGCACATACACGGAGGAGTCACAACTAAAGACATGCAAGGTGTCACAAAGCAGGTCCTTTCACTTCTTTGAAAAAATAAGGTTCCATGATTTGCTGGAGAAATGACAAGTAGAAAATAATGAAGCTTCCAAAACTTGAGAAAATGTTGGGTTAAAGCTCTGTTTTGGGAAAATTTCGTAATGTGGCTTCTCCAATTGGCAGTGATTGGCAAGTGAATGAATCAAGCAACAACTTCAGTACCAAGATTGTGACTCATTTCATGCTCAGATGAAGCAGGCTCTGAAAATTAAGGTGTCCCAATATTCTTCAATGTCACAAAAATCTTTAGATTTTCAGCCAAAATTCAACACTAAAGTTGAATGCTTTAACAAAGAGTTGGAAATTGCTGAGATTTGGATCTCTCATTATGCCTGCAAAGTGGAGACTGACAGCCCATGAAAAGCTAAAACTTGTCACTCCAGATACATAATGGTTTCCATGTGTCCTTTTATGTCTCTCTTGAGTCCCCCTTCACTTAAACACCTGCAACTGTGGGCATCACAAATTTTTTTTGAAACACTCGCTCGTATTAAATATGTTTTTTCCCCATGACACCCACGAGATATCAGGGAAATAAACAAAAAACAATTGTGACATGTCTTTCACACAGGCTTTACTGGAATTGGGCCTGCACTAAGTTCTACCTCGCATGGGCCCTACCATATAACAATGATAGATTTAGATCAGAAACCATTTATCCATGAAGTAAACTTACCAACCATTTTCTAATGAATCATGTACTACTCATTGAACCAAAATTCTTCAAAACCCGCATGAAACTATCCAGAGATTACATCTGGTGCTGGATTTTGGTCTCTAGAATTTTGGTTTCAGTCAACATATGGAAAGAGCAAAGTGAAGGCCTGTTGTGTAACATGAAATTATAGAGTCTGCATGTCTACACCCACAGTACAGTCAAGTTGAGTCATTTTAGAGATCAGTAGCCACGATCACACGACATAAAAATGACTTGATCTTGTTGTAAATCGTCTAAGGGCATCGTAGACCATAAGGCATTGAAAGAGTTTTCAGTTTTGGAAGTTCAAAAAGCATGATTGTCATGCTTACCTTGATATCAGCTGAAAAACGCCGACATGTGCCAGCAGCTCCTGAGGTCTGGAAATTAGCTCCGGAACAACCGGGAACTGCGAATCTTTCGATGACCCGAGGATCCGCCGGGCAAGACGCATCTTAATTTGCTGCAGATAAACAAATGATCAGGTCTCTACGTTCTTGTACCTCGATCGTCCAGGCTCAAGCGTGAGGCTGCAAATCCGAACAGGTTATTCCTGCAAATCGCAGCGAATCATGCCACTTCCTGATTGAAGTAGATCAATGACCATCAATTTGGTTTTTGGGCACAGATGGCAAACTCCTTTCACAGTACTCTACATGAGTAAGGAAAACACGGCTTGCAAAACAAAAAAATCATCCATCTGGAGAGTGCTCAACTTTGCTGCGTGATGTTGCAAGCACGTGAAAAAAACTCCGATTCTCCGTCGGGATATTATACCTGCAAGAGTTGAACAACCCATCAATATATATTGACTATGATCTCAAGATTATTACCAGTGTCGCAGATCACACCCAGAAGCTGTCACGCAGGCCGTGGCGCCGTGAATATGGTTGGTGCTCAAAGCATATGGTTGGCTGAGAGAGAGAAAGAGAGATGCTAAAAGCCCAGCTCCTTTAAGGCGTAGTCTAGAGCCATTGGTCCAGTCCAGCTAGCTTTGCACACACGGAGCTAATTCGGCATGGCGCTTATAACACGGCCCCGCATCACATCCTTCCTTTCTCTCAGTCAACTATAGGTTTCAAGACCGCCAACGAAATTCTGGGTACGCTCGTTGCACTGCAAATCTCGAATCGCCTGCAAAGCTGCTGCTGATGCATGGTTTATACCATCCAAGCAGAGCAACATCTGAGAAATGAGCTTCAAACACAAAGTGCACTGCACTACATGTTTAGATGACCTTACAATGAATGACCTTGTGAATTCACAAATTTAGCTGAACTGAAAAATTCAATGATTCTCTTGCAACAATCAGTACTTCATAATTGAGCATGTGAAGCCGTGCTCAAATATTTTGGGCAAATTATCTCTCAAATCTACCTACATGGAGCTCATAAGAAATGAGAAATCTACTTCTAAGAAATCTTCCAGGCAAACCATCTGTGTTGGGACTATCACCTGCAAAATTACCCACCCGAAAAAAAAAGCAAAAAAAAAAAACCTCTGGACAAATGGGTAGTGTATTTGAAGGAAAAGTTAACACTAGCGTAAGAACCCATCATGACGCATTTCAGAAAACGTGTGGCACCAAGCTAACGTTATCGTGAAGTGTAAGTGTAAGCATAATAATATAAGTAAGTACCCTACTCTGGAAAGCAAGTTTCGAGGTTTAGTGAGAGAGACAGAGAGAGAGTTCTTACACTTACTCCTTTAGAGTGGGAGGGGGCTTCTACTTAAAAGCATAATTTCTCTCCCGTTCCTAAGGACTTGAGAATGTAACATCTTCATCTTTTGGACAAGGGATATCCATAAATGTAAAGCGCCCTCCAAAGACACTTAAGACATCGTTCCAAGTGCTTTACAGTCCATGAAACACTTGAAATCTGTCATAACATTAGGTACGCAAATTCATCCTGTTTCATAATTTCATTAATATATATAGTACTTAATGTTTCTAATTTTGTCCCCATTTTCTTATGGTTTGTACAAGTCCTAGTAACTATTCTCTTTTTCCATGTCTTACAATTCCTTTTCTTTTTATTTTCTTACAATTTTTGAAACATGTCATTACTGTCTATATTTTGCTACTTTTTTTTTTTTCCCAATCTGAGTTCAGTCTGTTTTATAAATGAAAGGGTTTCCCCTAGAGCTTATTAATGGGCATAGGGCCATATTTTGGGGCCAAATCAATGGCTGCGCATTAAGGTGGCCAGTGGGAAACATTAAATAAAGTGGAAAGATTCATAAGGCATTGTAGTAGTAAGTTAGAAAGTCTAACTTACTACTACGTAAGTTTGTTAGTAAGGTCGTGTTGTCCAAAGTCTTAGTATAGCAAAACGTGAAACATATAAGTCGTGAAAAAGGATGTGAACTATGCTCTTCAACACATTGAAATTATGACTCATAACCAAACGTTATCATATTGTTACTAAAAACATGGCATTTCCAATCAATTGGTTTGGGATCAATAAATGTTGATGCATGATAAAAATTGGATCATCGACTTGGATGTGTAGAAGAGTATTCAAATTCTAAAAATTTTGAAATCTCAAAATGCTTGGGTTTCTAATTGTAACTAAGTGTTTGAAAATACCTTGATTAAATTGGTATATTAAATCAGTTAAATGACCAGAAAAACCAAAGACTATGATCCATAAGGTTTAGTTTCATAATGGTTTTGAGGACTTCACAAAGGTTTTAAATCAGTTTCACGATGAAATTTTTGATGTTCAGGAAAAGAAGAAAACCTAAGCTCATAATTTTCATTTTTAAAAAAAAACCAACATGCTAATTTGAATGGTGAAAAATATCAAGAAAATCTTGAAGTAGTTTCAACCCTGCATTCATATTCTTGACATTTAAAAGATAAATGCCTTGTTGTCAAGAAAATTTAAATCTTACAAAACAAGTACACCTGCATGGTGAACGAACATATTGCATTTAATTTGACATCTTCATTACCAACCCAACATAATAAATAACATTATATATATATATATATATATATGAAATAGATTTAGGTCAATTTTTTATTTCACTTAATATTTTAGAAAACCAAATCAATGCATAGAAAGGACATCAAAGAAAATTTAAATTGATAGACATGTGTAATCCTCTTATATGCATCAACCCACTCATTCAAAAATGTGTACAATATTTGGTGAGTTTCATTTTACTATAGTTTTTGTGCCAAACAATATTTTTGGGTTTGGTTCCTTTAGGGTGGAACAACAACAATTGTATTTTTTGTATTGACTGAATACTTAAAGACCTTAAAAATTGGGAAGGTTTGTTGAAATTTTGATTCTACATCTTTTCTTAATATAAATCTTAAAATTTGAAATTTTGAAAAAATATTAGTAAAAATTATTTTGAACACATAAAAGGGTGACACAAACATCATATGAAAAAAAAAGGTATTTTTGTAAGGTGGACAATTTTATCCAATTCAGTCAAGTTTCATACATCCTAAGAGGGTGTAGGTGATTCTATTGGGACCAATACATATATCAAAAGATGCATTTAATATTCATGGCATTTTGTTTTTGCAAAAAGTGGTGTATGTAACATAGTATTTTCATATGGTGAAAGGAAGGTATGCAATTTTGAACAAAATGTCCTTGCATATAATATTTTGGAATTATGATTTATTTATGGTGCTTATGAATATTTTACATTCAAAACAATGTTATAATCATTTTGAAATTGGGTGCGATTACAATCAAAGGAGCCAATGGGATTACTTTACAAAAGAATTGTGACTCCTTTTTAATTTTTTTTCATTTTTTTGTATGAAATCTTTTGCCATTTGTTACTAAAAATATATATAGTTGTCTCAATATATCACATGTTTTGTGTTAATCATTTTTGAATAAATATGAACTTTTCAAAGTGTGTAAATTTTGCTAGATTCTTTATTTCATCTTAAAAATTTATCATAACCTTGAATCGTACTAGAAAATGTGAAAATTATTTTAGATGTTTCTTTCTTGTATCATAAACTACAACTTTGTTTTGTATGTCATGCACATTACACCCCTTTTACATGTGGTAAAGGACTTTTTAAAATTTAAAAATTTGAAAAATACTTTGAATTTCTAAAAATTTCAAACTTCATGTCTTTTAAATTGTGAGTGTTCTTTGAATGTGGGTAGTAGGTTACTATCATTTAAATTTTTTTATCATCAAATTATTTTATTTAAATAATCTTACCTAGTCCTTGATGAAATTAATCACAATCTAACATAGAACCTATTCAAATTCAAATATCTTTTACTAAAATCAAAACCCAAAATTTAATTTAATAAAATTTTAATTTTAATTCCTCAACTCTCATATTAATCATTTATCACAACTTGGAATGATTAACATAACTTTAAAATGTCAAGGAAAAAACATATGTAAAAAGGTTCATAATTTTCACCACTATCCGACATGTAGACTCCTTTAATTATATTCACATTCAATTGTTATTTATAATATTTTCACCCAAAAAATTGCGAAAAACTATTGAATGTAAAATATTATTTAGTTGCCTTAAAGGACTCTCACTATTTTAAAAATTAAAAATTGCATATTTATGTCTTTCATAGCGCAAAAAAATCCATGTTTATACAATTCAACCAATAACAAATCTATCACTTTTTATTATTGACCTAAATTGGAAGTTTATGTTTTTTTAGTGTAAGTTTGGCTAATGTTGCTAATTGTTAAGAAACATTTGTCAAATATTTGATATTTCAAAATTGAAAAACAAATCCATATTCACAAGGGAATCTAACTCAAAAGGACCCTAACTTTGCAAGAATTATGTTATACTTCAATGATAGGACATATACAACCTCTAAAACCACTAAATCGGGACTATGGGGTGATTCCAAAGTTCTATACATTGAATCATGATGGGCCTATTCGATTGGTAATATCATAACAATGCTCCTTAGGATTTAATGTATTTAATGTTAACTATTCAACATAGCATGCCTGGTTGTTGTTTAGTGGAATAGCAATAATCTATTTATTAAAGAAGGATGTTCGTTTGTCACATTGAGATCTCCCAAACCATAGCACCCCATTGCACTTTTGATACCATTAGAAAGTCTTTCATAAGTAAGGTGCACTAAGGTGATTTTGTAATGTTTAGATTCACAATGCAAGAACAATTGACTATTGAATAATTTTGTCAAGAAATTTTAAGAAATTCAAAAGTCAAAAAATCAGTGAAATTAAGATTAGTTCTTGGTCTTGTTGGAAAGCCATTAAGGCTTGGCAAGTGGGATTTCTTGGAGGTGACTTCATAACTTCGAGACCTAAAGTGGGGGAAATATTGAATATTGATTAATTTTCATCATTGGAAATTAATTGAAAAATTAAAATAGTTCTTTCACAATGAGGTTCTACTGGTAGGGTCTTGTTCACGCTTGGAACAATTACATAGTCATGTTCAATGTAAAAGTGGGGGGGATTTTTAATTTTGATTAAATTTGATTATTGAAAAATAATTGAAAAATTAAAATAGTTCTTTCACAATGAGGTTCTATTGTTAGGGTCTTGTTCACACTTGGAACAATTGTATAGTCATGTTTGGTGTAGTTGGGCAAATGGCACAAGTCACATGAACATGGGATAAATAGCAGTGCGATTACAAACATAGACTGGAATATTAGATGTGAGGAAATTTGAGAAGATTGGAGAGAATGCTCTTTTGTGTCAAAACTATTTTTAAAGGATTTTTTTTAATCTTCTTTTGGGGTCCAAATACATTAATAGGAGCCAAGGATTGTGTTGATTTTCAAAAATTCACACCAAGTCATGATTTTGAAAATGAACTACATAAGTTTTAAGAATTGAAATGTAGTTTGATTTAGTGAACAATGTTTTTATATTACTGATTTTATTTTTATTTTTAATTCGTGAATTTTTGAAACGTTGCATTTTCTCATTTATTGATATAAGGACTTGGGTATGTTCTTTGATTGAATCCTTTTCCCTTCAAACATCCAAGTTATTATATGTGTTCAACTAAACCATTCATTTTCAAAATGCATTGAAGCCCATATATTGATGATTATAAAAGCTTACAATTGAAAACAATTTGAAACTATAATTTAATGTGATTATAAATTGATGTATTTTTAAATGCTTTTGATCCTCTTAAAAAAAATTCTTAAATTCTTAAAGAGAAAATTTCAAGGTATTCCCCTGGTTTCACCCCAATTCCTGATGTTGTTTCTTCCCACTTTCGACATTTGGTTAACTTGGGAACTTTGATTTAGCTCGGGCTATCACTTTGTTAGACAAATTTAAGAATTGATAAGCTAATTGAAGAATTGAAGAACTTAAAAACTCAGATGTTAAGCCGCGAATCATACCAAGTGTGTTTGTTAATTTTGATCATGCTCACTACTTACCAACACAAGAGACACATTCAAGGCCCCACAGCTTCTTGTGGCTTGATCACCTGTTTTCTATGTATGTAACTTATATAAATCTTCCAACAATGTGATTTTTTTTAAAAGTAAGAAAAGCAAAAACAAGTGACACATGTAATGCAAGAGGTTTTGAATTTGAGTTTTTTTATGTTTCAGACAACAATTGCTACACTAACTTCATAAAATACCCGATGGAATACCATAAAATGTTAAATTTGAAAGTTACAAGTTCATTGTTTTCCAAACTGGCAATGGTAATATTTGGGCGAAAAATCTATTTGAAATCTATGTTCTCATACTCCACAAAACAAAAGTTAGTCCTTTCTTTTTGCACTGCTTTCATTAATTCTTCAATCAATCCTTTCCCTAGGACTTTCCCCATGCAATGTGCACTTCTTTAATCTATTTGCATGTAACTTTTTGTTTATTTACACCATTTTCAAAAAATGGGCATGCTTGTCACTTTCAATTTCATAATTAACTTTTGTAGGGGTCACGTTATACTCCCCATCAAGCTTTTGTGCCCTACATGGTTTTGCATAGAATTGCATAACTCATGTTTTTATACATATTAATTAAAAAATTGATATGTTTTGGAGATTCTCATGCAATAGAAGAACTTTCCACCGCATGAAAATAGGATGTAATCCATCCCATTAGCATTTTTTTTATTACTAAAAAAAAAAAAATTTATTAATTTTTTATTTTTTATATTTTAAAAACTACATCAAAATTTGAATTTATTTTTAACATTTCAAGATATTATTAAAGCCCTTTTGCAAACCTACAAATGACACCACACAACATTTTTTACACTTTTTTAACACCCCAACAAAGTTCAATGGGGGTGTTTAGGGTATCTTGTTTTTGTGTTAGGCTACCAACCAATGGAACCAAAGAAGGTTAATCCACTATTGGAATAGACCTAGTAAGGTAAATTGTCAATCAATTAAATGATAATGGGTTCATCCAAAACAAGTTTAAAATGTGACTAGTTTTTCCATAGTTGTTGAGCTCCAACTGGTTAAGTTAGTTATAAGCATGTACTTATAATCAATTGCACATTTTGACATCTATCATCTTTCCACAACAATGTGAAATTATGTGTAGGGTAGAGCCTCAAGATCGGGACCATTCCCAAAAGAAGGGGTCTAGAATGAAGCGATAGTCAAGTCTAACCCCACATATTGGGAATCTCCAACACCTAAGGGCTTTACCCCACCCTACCAAGCAAAGGTTGCTAAGTTAATCACAAGTCTAAATATAGATAGATTAGGACTCAGGAGTTGTTGTAGTCTCATTGTAGGGCCAGGCTCCTGATGCTACTACTTAAGAGTGGGAGTGATCTAACACCTATAAGATATCTGTAAGATTGCTCTTGCTCTTAAGGAGTAGACGCAAGAACCCCCTCCTCATTTCTAAGAGGGGCATTCACAAATATAAGGTGGCTTCCACATGCATTAAGAAATTTCTCAGAGACGTGCATTAAGGGTCTGACACCCTCCTACACATTGCCAACTAGTCACATGCATGGGCACTAGTCCATTTTTCTGATACTTCTGAGAACAGAATAATTGTGTGCACCAAGAAAACAAGTATCTCATTGTGTAATCATCACACAAAGAACTGTGGTGAAACTTTCACTGTAATGCAAGGGCACCTTAATCAGCATTATTTTTCCTACCCTATTTTTAGGGTGTTTCATAGAAGAGAAGCATTCTGTCTTTTCGAAATGCACAGCATTTTTTGCCCTTTTTATCCCATGATACTCACAGGGTATCCAGGGGGTGTCCTGAGAAAGAAAGCAAAAAAATTGACACAGGTATTTACTCTCGGTAAAGCCCTTGGCCACACGGGTTTTACCAGAAATGGGCTGCAGGCTTTACTGAAATTGTACCCCCGGTTGTCTCCACCTTGTGCAGTCCCTTATTCTGATAAAGCCTCAGTAGAGGGCTTTACCTTACACATAATGACCCTTTATGGCTAGTTCAAACAAAATCATGATAAATGATGGAACCATGTAAAGTGATTCTAAGGTAATTTGAATGCACAAGCAATCCAGTGATTCTAAGGTAATTTGAGTGCACAAGCAATCCAGTTTGATAAGAATTCTATAAGAATAGCAAGCCAATTAATACAACTTGTCAAACACATTGGTTCCAAGTTTGCCCCCAAGATCTGGGGTGGATGTGCACTGAGTCTCGTCCCTCTGGGCAGAGCCAATAGAAAGGTACAAATATGGAAGAGTCCACAGGAGTATGCTACAACCTTATCCCATTAAGAGTACTGCAAGCTTATCCGATGATCAACATGGTACTTTAACACGTAGTGTGATAACACTTCCAACCTTGTCACTTCCAAACACACATCACTTCCAACCAGGAGTTAGGATCGACTAGCTGGTCTTTGCTTTTCATCCACCAGGTACTAGTGTGGCGGATGGTGCCGTTGAGATTTTCAGGGAACTATTAGGGCTTAAGGGTGTCCCCCAGCTCTTCAGCCCGTTTTCGATCATTTGCTGGTCTTGAAAATGTTGGACGGGAGGTTCCCATCCAAGTGGGTCCTCCTGAGGGATGGCCACCCAAGGGTGTGAGCCCTAGGGTGTTCCTGAACCTAAGGAGAACCACAAGTACAGGGAACCTGCACATAAACCATTCTCTTTTCATTGCAATGCAGGAAACTACAAAAATAGGAGGATCTCCCTCTGGCATAACCCCCTAGGGTTCTTCTCCTGGGGCAGATACCTCAAAATACACACAGAAATAAAAACAGAGTCATTTCAACAAAAGAAATGTGTTGGAAGACCAAAACTGACATTGTCGGTGACCTTGATCAACCTAAACCAAATCAATTTGCCAGGCTGGTCGGGTTGAAAGTTATTTAGCAGTTGGCTAGATCTCTTGGTTCATTTCCTGTCTTAGTCAGGTAGATTTTGGACCTACTCTGGTTACAAATTCATCAAACCATCTTGATTTGATGAATTTGATACAGGTTCTCACCAGGTGAATGAATGGGTCTTACAAGGAGGCAAACATCTGAGGCTGCCTCTGGGCAAAGAAGTACTAGTTCAAAGACTAAATACTTTAAAATTAAAGCTCTAGAAGTAGGTGAAGGGAGGCAAAATCAGTTCTTCATTTCTAACAAATTTTCACAAAATTAACCTGGAAGTTCTCATTTCAACTATAAATTGAAGGACTTTATATGAAGTTGCAATTGAAGGGCTGATATAACCAGCACCTCCGTCACCTTTTCTCTCTCTTCACAACAGTAAAATTCCTTCAAAGGTAATCAAAATGCCTGCAATGATGTGACAAATGCAAAGGGGGAACTTCTCCTCAAAGCAGCTATTCAATCAAGACTTGCAATGATGTAACAATCATGCATTAAAGTTGCTCTCCTGCAAAAGGTGGTGCATAATAGTAGTACTCATAACACCACTTTCTAGTTGGTGTGGATCAAATACAATCTATTCCATATTACATGGATGTCCAATCATATGACATTGTATCCAGACTCCTCTACTAAAAGGCTAGAGATGGCCTTTCACTTTGCCCTCTACAAAACTGTGGACAATCTACTGATCGTAGATGCTAGGATATTCATTTTTTTTCAAATGGCATGCAAAAAAGAAAAAAGTGCAACTAATTCATTAAGAAGTATAATTTATAATTTAATTTACTTACATATAAATAAGGTGTTAAGACTTGATTATGAGAATATATCTGAAATATTCTTTCAATAGTTTATTATTTAACACAACATACCAAAAAAATACCTCTTTATCCTAGGTGATTCATAAATATATCCAAAGAAAGCCCCTTCCCCCCCCACCCCCTCCCAAGTTCTGTGATGAAATATGCACTGTCAACACTTTGCACAAAAGATTGCATTACCTTACAAATAGAATAGATTAGTCATACTAAGATATTCTTCAAATTGAAGGTTACTTTGGTGACCTTGTCAACTTAGGAGACTACATCTGAGCTAAAATGGGCTCCTATATGCTGATGCATGCAAGTTGCCAAGGTCTTGGATCTCAACATTGCTATTCTGTATGGCCTGTGCTTTACATAGTTGCATCAAGAGTTTTCATTGGCAAATTTTGATGCATGGGTTGTTTAACTTCCAGGTAGTTGTGGGATGTGGTATATCCACCTTCAACTTAACAACTCAAATGAATGTACATTACAGCACCTAGTTCACCTGTTACTGACCACCTACAAATCATCTATTGAATTCATTTCCTTTTCAAACATTCAAAATTTCTATAAAAATAATTTCGTAAAAAAGTTGTTGATTTTGAAGGCACATTTCACAATTGCAACTTTAAATATAAATATGGACCCTTCAGTAACCATAATACTCAAGTTTCTTGTGTGTTTTCCACCACATTAAAACTTGACAGGACATAGGAAGGGTTATGCCATTGTTATCTCAGTTCATCAGAGGAAGGAGGAGGTGAAACAGTCAGCAACATTGCTAAGAAAGATCTACAAACATAGTATCTTACTCCTCATGCATTGATGAGTGTCATCAGCACTATGCTTGAGCTAGATCATGATCATACCGCTTAACAGATGTGTTTTGCATCCACTCTGGCTTCCATTTGCCATATCTAGTTGGGAATATTGAGATTTTGATGTTTTTCATCCATCAGCCATCCATCCAATCAAACCTATTTAGGCTAAGCCAACCAGCAAATATGACAATTGATTCAAACAACAGAGTTATCTGCAATTTATCTCAAACCGGGGATGAAATGAGAAGTCAGGACATAAGTTTACTAGTCCTATTGATTCTTAAGCTATGTTTTAGGAATCTTATAATGTTTGTGATTAAGATTAAAATTTCTTTTCCAAGAATCTGAAAGACATTAAATTTTGCACCAAATTTATAAATTGAATCGTCCTTGTGTTCCTTACAATTTATAAAACTTATTGATTATTTCAAGCTAAAGACATAATTTTAAAAAACATAATCTATAGTTAAATTTTGGTAATTGAAGTCCTTTCAATATACATTCCTTTCTGGGTACCCTGATTGTGACTGCAGCCACCCAATTCTCCAGAGGTTTGTTTGAATCTCAAAAGAGAGCTATCCTGAGATGGACTTGACATTTTATTTATCCTTAAATTTTTCATTTGTAAAATTCTCAATCAGACAAGAGTATAAGTAATTTGAAGTGTGCTTCATTAGTCCTCATCTTACCATTAATTGTGCAAGCTTACATTTTCAAACTCATTGAAACAATGAAAATCATCCTTTGCAAACTTAAGACCAACCACAAACTTTGAATAAGTTAGGCATCATCCCATGTGCAGAAACGTTTTAAAAACTTGTGAACTTTCACAAAATCACGTGAAATAACCAACATTGATATAATAGTCAAGATGGATGTCAAACAGGGCAGGACTAGTTTACAAACTCGAACTTTGTATGTTGTTGATGTCCTTAAATGAACTTTAACTTGGTAGTCATTACCAGATTTTATATCTGGTTATCAGCCCATTTATTGGTCCCCTGAAGTCTGGAAATTCTGCTGATCAACCATAGTTAGTTAGCACCTTGACTGAATCTTTGATTTTGTAGTTGGGCCTGTCCCCCATGGGTAGCTAGTTCTTCCTCGGATGGTCTCCTGAAGTTAAAGTCTCAGAGACATGATTTTCTTTTTAACATGCTTTTACTTCTCAAAGGTCACAAAAATGTTGTTGTGTGCTGCCGGCCCTGCCTGTCATTTCAACAACATGTTGACTCTCTTTTACTAATTTACTTAATCTTGAAGAGAGTTCATGGCCATGATTTTTCCTTACTACACTTGTACTTTGAATAATATGTCTGTCTATGAGTTCAAATCTTTGCTTTTCTGATGAGCCTCTCTCCCGTCATTAAAAAAATTGTTTCAAAACTTTGAACATTCCCAAGATAAAAAGTTTTGAAACACTAAACAGTCCCAGGATAGAATTGAACATAACTTTTCCATTTGCCACCCACCTACATAGGCCAAAAGAGGACTCTTGGCAAAGAATGTGAAACAAACCTAATGTGCCACCATTGGACTCTGGAGACAACTTGGGGACACATGGGAACAATGAGAACAAAATAACAAATATTTGGCAAAGCATATGGAACAAATTGTAGAGGACAATGTGAGGGACACATGGGAGTTATGGGAACAACATTAGGAACATATTTCCAGGAAAGCACAAGTTGTCACATTGAAACTTCAGTACAATCTGACTCCTCTATTAATTTAGGTCTAAGATTTACTCCTAAGAAATTTATAAATGTGAATATTGGTGTGGTACATTGCTAATTCTCTAATCTAAAACATCTACATAACGCAGCATATGACTGCCGATACATGATTTTATTGGCTATGATATTGTATATCCAATAAAATCATGTATGCTCAACCAGATGCAACAATTGACTGAAGGGCAAGGTTCTTAAAGAGATTTATATGTGCAGGATCCTTGGGGCTGGAGAGAGTGTCAAAATGGAACACTCTTTATACTGGATACAATTTGGGGGGTATCCTAGAAAAAATCTACCTATTCAAAGTTCTTTTTTTAAAAAAATGGGGTTAATAAGTGAATGCAACTTGTAGCCTTGCCTAATAAAAGGCATAGTTGACTCAAAAAATGCATCCCACCTACCCCCAAAGTTAAAGAAATTATAAATGATGGTTCCTAAGAACATTCCATTTGAACTCAATGTGGATTAAAAATAGCAATCTCCCATGGAGATATTAACCATTGCTCGCTTTGGCTGGGGGCTCTCAAGGGAGGGGGGGGGCTCCAGCCAATCACGAATTACTGAATCAAGCATGTGCGGACACCAATTATTTTATATAAGTAAGACTTCCAAACCCCATATCTTTTTCATATTTTTTGGGTCCATTTAGAGTGATCTTCATGTCAATGACTGCGCCAAGTGGAGGTCCACAATATCTTTTGGAACTCTAAAATCAACCAAGCTATGTCCAAAGATTTTAAATTCTCAAAGAGTTTAAGTCTTCAAACTCAGACTTGTCTACGCTATATTAGTGGCATGTGTGGCCACACTTAAAACAAAAAAAATTATTCACATATTTCCAGTGACATAACTGGTCTTCGTGTGTTATTCTGTCTAGGTTTTCTCTTAAGTGGGATCAGGATGGTATGCCAGTTCCACTATTCAGAAACTTTACCCTCTCACTGATAATTTCTCAATCAAATTGTCTGTCAAAACAGGAAAAATAGGTTTTCGTGTCCCCTCTACTACATGGTGACTCATATGCATGGCAGTTCACAGGTGCAGTCCGTGCTTCCCCATGGCAACCATGCAGGGTGTTGCCTCTCACCTGCATTTCCCTGGTGTCTATGGCAACCATGCAGGGTGTTGCCTCTCACCTGCATTGCCCTGGTGTCTACGATATTGTTAGCTGGGTGAAATTGCCAAAGGTTCTGACCGATTCTCAGTTTCTGCCATGTCCTAGTCTGGCAGAATTGTGGGAGTCTAGTCGGTGGGGTGAAATACCCACCATAGTAATGGATCTCCCACTAAAGAACCTTGAGAGTAGTGAGTAAGTGCCTTACTTTTCTCACAAGGAAACCCCAACACTCTACTCAAAAATGATGGAATAGTGAGCAAGTTCACAGCATGAAAACTCAACCTTTATACCGCAGCCTAGGGTCAGTTTCAACATGGACCCAAAAAAAAAATTCTTTCAAAAATTAGTTTATTTTTATTATACTTTTGAAATTATTCTTTTTTCATAATCTACTATGATTTCCTCATATTGAGGAGTGAAATCGTTCAGATTGTAGCATGTGATAATTATGATGGTTTTCAACACCTTGGCTTCATATTTTCAGGAAAATTTGTTTCACTACTTTAAAAGTAATTTAATGAAAAAACCAACCTTAGGATAAAGTAGCACAATATCATAGCACCTCTGGACCTACTAACATAGTAAATCTCATTTACTTTGTATGGCATAAATGATGAAACCCTGCCAAATTTTACACTAAGAAAGCGCCCAAGACAGGGAGAGAAAAGGAAACGAGGGGCAAGGACCAAAGTCCAGAGCAGTGGGACATGATTCATAGTGCTAAACAGCCGGTGTTTTACAAGACGGAATTTCCCGGCAAAACAATTGGGAGAGGGAATTCAATTTGTCAGCAGGATTTTCCGTTTCTCAGCAGGATCCTCCATTTTCTGTTGTACACTGCCTCCATCTTTACACTGGCCGCAGTGAACCAGTACCATCCTGGATGGACTGATGGGATTTCTTTTTCTGTCCCTGTGCTAACCAAGGCAGTTGACAGGTTGATCTCAGTTTTTGTTCTGGGACTTTTCTTTCTCCCCACCCACCATTCAGTTTTTTTTTTTTTTTCC